>JAABUK010006167.1_pt1 | contig 18086 bp, 24 predicted proteins | sample 5559141 | NCBI WGS metagenome assembly JAABUK01 (sample SAMN10711869, study PRJNA513367) | rock metagenome | isolation source: Antarctica rocks | place: Antarctica: Victoria Land, Pudding Butte nord | collected 2016-01-03 | reverse complement strand
GACCTTGGGATCCTTGAGGCTCTATGCCTACCAAGCGGCGGTCCCACTTGATGGTGCCTGGATGCAAAGCGTCCAACAGCAGGTTGCGCAATGCTGGGCGATGAATCTCGGGGCGCCCCAGCTCCCCAGGGGGACCCACCTCCTCCCAGTGCACCTTAGCTTTGTGATCCACAATGCGAAGGTCCTGTCCACCCTCAAGAATCAGCTCACTATATCGGTCATATAAGCCTGCCTGCCTGAGAGCCCACTGTCCCGACTCTTCATGCATGTCAAGGTTACCACCTTGAGTGCGAGCACTGCGTGAGGGCTCCCGCTCAAATATGACTACTTCATGGCCATGATTTTGCATGATGCGAGTGAAGGTCAGCCCGCCAATGCCACCGCCAATGACAGCAAGCTTGACAGACTGACTGCTGCTAGCGCTTGTGACAGTTCTGGCTGCACCTGAGCAGACCTGCATGCAGCGCTGCTTGTTGTGAGACACACATGTCTGACAGACATTGGTTGTAAAGACGTCAACTAGCTGAACACATTTATGGCCAGTGAGGAACTTGCACGGCCACTGACTGCATTGAACGCGTTGACACCAAGCACCAGAGTGTGCAGTGACTGAGCATCAGACAAAAGTGGCAGTTATGGACACAGGGGCGAATGATAACACCGTGAAGTGCACTGATCTGTCAGAGTGGTCACCTGTCTATAAGTGTATGATTTGTTGTGGCTCATGTGGGTGCAGCTATGATGCGCATGACCACGTCTGTGATTGGCCATCAAACCCCAGTCACCTGCACACCACAGGCGCCATTTGAAGGCGCATTGACCGTGTTTGTTGACAAATTTTTAGACCCGCCCAAAACAGCGCAGACCCACTAACGTAGACTGCAACACTGGCACTGGTGTGGCGAGGCGTGCCTAATCTGTGCTGGCCATGATGGTCTGACAATTGTACCTGTGATCGAATGCCTGCTGGTCATTTCGCGCCTGGCATGTTTGGACCCGTCCACTGCAAGTATCATCCTGCAGGCTGGAAGCTGGGTCCTGGCTCGCACAACAGACGCCATACCGACCCTGACATTTTGAAGACTTGCGATATTAATCCCCAACATGCCAGAAGGACTTGCGCTGACTGCGTGCACCCGGCCCACCGGTGTCTTGCGATCTAACCTCAAAAGCCAAAGGATCACAAGTGATGCCAAGTGTCCAACTCAAGGACGCCCAGCGTGTCACAAGCGGTACAACACAAATCGCAAAAAAAATGCATCTCTGTCCGCAGGATTGTAGCAGTGAAGGTTACGCATTGACCAGCATCTGGCAGATGCCATCTGCACCTTAATCTAATTAATCTAATACGAGGGGTTTGCAACTTGCCGAATTCACGCAAAATAGCCCAGGGCGAACCCAATTTGCGACGATCGAGAGAAGGGGTTGCCTTCCTTCTCTGATTCGCATGGGGTCGAGTGCAGGCATAGTCACGATCATCGACTGTAGAGAGTCACTGCTGTACATAGGCTGACGCGTGCCTCATCCTCCTGCAGTTGCTCGCCTTCGTCACGTCTTGGCTGCTCGGATCGCTACCAGCTAGAACATGGTGAGCACATCTGCCGCAATCACCTCTTGTGTCCGCAAATCGATAAACAACAATATATCAACTTCTAACCCTCTTTATGTTTTGCATGCAGCCTCTGCAACTGGACATCAAGGTATTGGCTTCGCTGCACCGCCTCCTTCATCAGTGCTTACCTGTGAAAGCGTTTGTTGCTGACGTTGCTGTCGTATGTCGTTCATCAGAGCCCTGCCTTTGGGCTCGATTGCGTTTAACGATGTGCATTGGTCATGCTGCAGAGGCTGTTCTTTCAGAGGTCAGACAGAGTCAAGGGTGTTGATCTGCACCCAACAGAGCCCTGGTATGTAGCCTCCTTGCGTTGGAAGCTGCTCTTTGCATCAGCAACAGCATAAACCATTCAGCATCCAAGCAACATTGCCTTATCATCAGCATGCATACAGGTTGCTGGCCAATCTATACAATGGGCACCTGTATATCTGGAACACAAATGACCAGTCTTTGGTCAAATCATTCGAGGTCACAGAGCTGCCAGGTATGCAGCAAAGCCATTACATCTTTCCACACGCCCATGACAACGCGTCTGCATGAGTTGCATTTGCCCCTCACATTGTTCTTTTGCTATGCAGTCCGCACTGCAAAGTTTGTGGCACGCAAGCAATGGATTGTCTGCGGGTCAGACGACATGTTTGTCAGGGTGTACAACTACAACACTATGGACAAAGTCAAGTCATTTGAGGCCCACACAGACTACATACGTAGCATAGCTGTGCACCCTACTCAGCCCTATCTCCTCACATGCTCAGATGACATGCTCATCAAGCTGTGGGACTGGGACAAGGTGACATTCCACTTGTGCATGGCAACATAATGCCCTGACTCTTGCCCATGTTATAGCAACTGACATGGGGCATGCCTCACAAGTTGTCCATTTACGAGCAGGTCGTTCTCAGCCTGTCAGGCCATATCTCAGCGTCTGGTGTGCAGCTTTGCAGACATGATGTTCCTGCAAAGACACAGCCTTGCAGAAACATCATGTCTGCAAAGCTGTGTCCTTGAGGTGTTTCAGTCTGCTTGTGCCTTGAGCTCTTCACCTTCTGTTTGTCACGTTCAGTCATCACAGAGCTGTATGGGGCTGAATCAGAGTAGATGTACCTCTTGCACTGGTGTCCAGCATGAGCATTTTCATGATGATTGATTTGTGCAGGGCTGGACTTGCACGCAAGTGTTTGAGGGTCACTCCCACTATGTCATGCAAGTGGTCTTCAACCCTAAGGACACCAACACCTTTGCCAGTGCATCCCTGGACAGGACTGTCAAGGTGTGACCAGTCATCCTTCTTCATGCATGCAGCCACACATCACATGAACAGCTATGCTTGCCACAAAGCTTCACCAATGCTCTGTTGTTAGCAAATAGCCTTGGTCAACTGTCACCTCAGGCGTTTGCTGTGGGATTGCACAGCAAGGCTATTGAGCTGACTGTTCCAATACCACGTTGTTCTGTTCAGTCTTCTTGTAGCGTGAGCAATATGCGGCCTCTGGCAGCTAGCACTTCATGGCCCTTGCAGGCTCCAGAGGCATGCAGATGATAATCTGTGTGGATTCGTCTGGTCCTGTCTACATGTAGCTAGCAAAGTTTCCAGCCCTACTAGCATACATACATCTACATGTACTTAGCAAAGCTTTCAGCCCAACTAGCATGAGAAGGCTGATGATGACCATATTCTTTTCTCACACAAGCCCTACTAGCATATGTACAACTACACGTACTTGGCAAAGCTTTCAGCCCCACTAGCATGAGTATAGCGTATAGTGAGAGGGCGATGATCGCTTGCACAAAAAGTATGAGTCAGGTCTCACATGCTGAACTGCATGTTCAGGTGTGGACCTTGTCACAGCCAACGCCTGCCTTCACCCTGGATGGTCATGACAAGGGGGTGAATAGTGTGGACTATTTCTCTGGAGGTGAGTCATCACACCAAATGTCTTTTTGCAGCGTTGCAGTCCCTCTGAGCCACATGAACTGCTGACTGGACCAAGCCTAGACATTTAGACAACACGTTACAGCAAGGTGTCGTGCAGCTCATTAGGAAGGGTCATGCACTCACACATGACACAAGCGTTGTGTAATAGCAGCTAGTGTTGTAAGTCTGAATAGCATGCGTTTGTTTTTGCCTTTGAGAGGCCCAGTGTGAAACCCTGATGTTGACAGCTATTGCACAGATCCTCAATGCCAGCTGATGTTTGTTGTTCTGCATAACAATCTCCTAAAGCAATCAGAGTATGTCAGCAAAAGCCCAATGCACATCGACCCACATACTAGCTACATAGCTGCTTGCATGGCCTCCTGTGTATCTTGGCATGCATTGCAAGACAGGAAGGCACTGGTGCAAATCTGGTTACTACGCAGTCCCAGATATGTTGCTTGAGTCAGTCCGAAATCTTTATCAACTTGGCTGACAGTGTCTGACAGTGTTCTGCTCTCCTCAGGTGACCGCCCATACTTGGTGAGTGGTGCTGATGACAAGCTAGCCAAGGTTTGGGACTACCAGACCAAGGCCTGTGTACAAACCCTGGAGGGGCACAGCCACAATGTGTCAGCTGTTTGCTTCCACCCTGAGCTGCCTGTCATCCTCACAGGTGCTCACCCTTCACAACGTTCACAGTCTCCTTTGCTTCTTCTGCAGTCACCAACATCAGTGTGCAGACTGTGGTTACAATATGCATGGCTTGTTGCAAGCTCTTTGAACAGACAACGTCCATCTCTTGCATATACAATGCAATGAGGTCAATTCTGATCTGCGCTTAGCTCAACTTTCCAAAGCTACATCTCGTGCAGATGTCAGTCAAGATATCATTAGGCAACATGCAAAGCTTTTGGCAATCCCGGTTGACCCAATCTCAATCAGTTCAGTCCGCGTAGAGCTGTATCCGCTTGCCTACCGTACATGCAATATTGACAGTCCTTCTACAGCATTCATCAATGTAGCTTATGGCCCCCGAAGTAGCTCCACCAGGATGTCTTTGGTCTACGTCTCATAAAGATGTCATAATTTTTCAAGAACTATGCCCCAAATACCAAAAGAAAAGAAAAAGAAAAGATTACGCCTTTCGGCGTCAATTTAATGAAAAACCCAGTATTACACTGGGCTGCCCAGGGCTCAAATTACGCTTTCAGCTGTTTCGGCATTGGCAGTCAGCCCTGGACGTGTTGTGTGATTGCACAGATGATCTGAAGCTTCTATTTGGTGAAGTCTCAGGGCTTCGTCCGCCGGGTTGCCCTTGGTTTGGTTTCAATGATGTTGCATTACGTGATTGTGAACACTGCCATATAAGTAAGCCTCACAGAGATGCACAAACCAGGCTGCTCTGGAAAGACAAGACTCGTCCTGCATGTACCTAACTCATTATAAGCCAAAATGTGTTTAAACCATCGTAACTGTTACTACAGGATCTGAGGATGGCACAGTGAGGGTATGGCACAGCACCACGTACAGACTGGAGAACAACCTGAACTACGGCCTGGAGCGAGTGTGGGCCTTGGCCTACCTCAAGGGCTCTAACAAGTACTGCCCCTCAGCCCCCCATCATGTGGTTTGACTGCCTGCCTTGTCAAACAGTATGCACTCTAGCATCCTGTGTGAACCTGGGATACATGCTTGCTGACGGATCAGGAGCTGCTGCGTGTGCAGTCACCTCCTTGTCAGTCAGGAGGATTGCATTCAAGCCTCTGCATTCTTTGCTGTACATGACAAGGTTGCAATGATAACCATGTGTGTCAACCGTGAGGCGTGCTAATACCATTTGTGTAAGACACAACGCACGTGCAAACATGACTGACAAACTGACTTGCACCCATGCACACCAGCCTTGACCTGACCATCCCGTCAAATCTGTCAAGGAAAATACGACTTTTTCTTAGAAATTTGGCTCTCAATGATGATCTATGGCAAATCACCAGGCAGAGCACGTGCTGAATGGTTGCATCCTCATCTGCTCACACACAAAGCCATGATCAAGATTGGCCATGAGGAGCCCGTCGCCTCAAAGGACAGCTGAATAGCCAGTCAGTGTGTCAACATGTTTGACTGCATGCTTGCAGTGTGGCTTTGGGATATGATGAGGGCACAGCCATGATCAAGATTGGGCGTGAAGAGCCTGTTGCCTCAATGGACAGCAGCGGCAAAATCATCTGGGCTCATCACAATGAGATTCAGACTGTCAATGTCAAATCCCTCGGTGCCGACTCTGAGGATGTAAGTACTGTGCTGGTGAAGCAGCCACTAGCACCTTTGCTTCATTCTGCAGAGCACACTTTTTGCTGCAGTTTCTGCTGTCTTACATGGGCTGTAGCAAATTGCTGGAGGCTTAGGCAGATGCGGCGCTTGATGCGGTCTCTACTACTTCCACCGCCTTTTGCATGGCATGCTCATAAACTTATCGTCTTGCACAATCAGACGTATAAGCAGCAAAGATCTGTGGAGAGGTTACAGCTGCACCATTCATGCATGTGTCTCATGAAGTCTCACCATCTCTGACCTGATCCCATGCCTTTCTGTGTGTGCAGTCTGATGGGGAGCGTCTGCCTTTTACTTAGTCTCATTGCCTTTCTGTGTGTGCAGTCTGATGAGGAGCGCCTGCCTTTTACTCATTCTCATTGCCTTTCTGTGTGCAGTCTGATGGGGAGCGCCTGCCTTTGGCTGTGAAGGACCTAGGCAGCTGTGACCTGTACCCCCAGTCCCTGCAGCACAACCCCAACGGCCGCTTTGTCACTGTCTGTGGTGATGGTGAGTACATCATCTACACAGCCCTGGCGTGGCGAAACAAGAGCTTCGGAAGTGCGCTGGAGTTTGTTTGGGGTAACGAGTCCAATGACTTTGCCATCAGGTGAGCCTCCTGCTGATCTTCCTCACCCTGTTCCTTCTCTTCTTCCTCTTCTTCTTCCTCTTCTTCTTCCTCTTTTTCTTTCTCTTCCTGTTCCTCATCCTGTTTCTCTTCCTATTTCTCTTCCTCTTCCTCCTCCTCTGCCTCTGCCTCTGTGCCTTTTCCAGCTCCAGCTGCTGCTGCTACCGCTTGTGCTGATCCAGCTGGAAATATCCATATTATGTCACTGAGCACAAGTCACCCATCCAGTCATGTACTCAAAAACATGCATTTTGGTCCATGCACAGCTCGTGATGTGTGTATACTCAGTAGATGAATTGCTGAAGCTGCGCAAACAAAGCATTCCTGTGACCTGTGTTGTCAACCCTTGCTGTGTTGACACAACTCCTCACTGTCTAGAAGGTCAGCCAGTCAGCTAACACAGTCAGCTAACACAGTCAACTAACACAGTCAGCTAACACAGTCAGCTAACACAGTCAGCACACAGTCAGCTAACACATTTAGTGTGTGCCCTACAGGGAGAGCAGCAGTAGCGTGAAGCTGTTCAAGAACTTCAAGGAAGCCAATGCCATCAAGACCAACTTCACTGCAGAGGCTCTCTCAGGGGGCAGCCTGCTGGGCGTCAGGGGATCTGACTTTGTCTGCTTCTATGATTGGGGTTCAGGCAAGGTGAGGCTGCGACTACAAACAAGTTGTCTGTACAGACTGTGTTGCGTGTGGAGCCACCTATGTGGTCTTCTGTACCATGAAATATTGTGATGGTGAAATGAGCTTTTGACAACCGCACATAGCCAGCCTTATCAAGTACCCCAAGATCCTGACTCTATGCTTGTGGTGGGTATGGCAAGCCAAGACTACAAGCAATACCTAACTGTTCACCTTTTTTATCGTCTCTGCTGCTGGTCTTCTCAGAGCAGCCTGTCAGGGTTTCACAGACCATCTTCACATCACTGCTGTACGAAAACAGCATCCTGGCTGACACTGTATGTCCAGCAGCTAGTGCTCATTCAGCACGAGTGCACATGTGTGCAGCTGCCACAGAGACCTGACAATTCTGTGAAGAATGTTTCTCTGGTGTCCTGCAAACTTATTAGAGTCATTGCTGGGAGCTGACGGTGCCATCCAATATCTGCTACCTATGCTGGCACCCTGTCTGGCATGATCTCAACATGCATCACTGTGTGTGCACTTAATGAGGCATCAGTACAGCATGCATCCCTGTGTGTTTGTGCAGCTGATAGAGGGCATCATGCCAACATGCATCACTATGCGTACATGCAGTGGGCATCATCCCAATGTAGATCAGTGTGCAGTTAATAAAGGCATCATCCCAACATGCATCATTGTGTGTGCAACCAATAACAGCACCATCTCAACATGCATCACTGTGCATGCACTTACAAGGGCACCATTCCAACAAACATGATTGTGTGTGCACTGACCCAGGCATCATCCCATGCATCCTTCTGTGTGCAGTTGATCCGGCGCATTGACGTGCCAGTGAGGGACATCAGGTGGAGTGACAGCGGTGAGCTGGTGGCCATCATCAGTGACTCCTCCTTCTACATCCTGCGCCTGGACAGCCAGGCTGTCGACTCCTTCCTGGAGTCAGGCGCAGAGGCCGAAGATGACGGCATGGAAGATGCGTTCGAGCTGCTGAACGAAGTCTCGGAGCGCGTGAGGACAGGTAAGAGCTGCACCCACACCTTTCTGATGAGTGTGAGTGCTGACACGTGAGCGCTGAGCAGGCCTGTGCTCTGAGCCAGACAAGACACGCATTCTGCTGTTACAAGTTTGTGGACCTAGCCATCGGCATGCCGTGTTTTCACTGTCAGCCTTTGTCCATGGCTGGCGTCTATACTGAACAATTTGTGCTATGATTGCTTCATGCTCTTCATGCTTAAATGACTGCTGCAATGCTCCAACCCTGCCATTCTGCAACACTAATTGGCAGCATCTGTGCTGATTATGGTTGCTTCATCCCGTTCATGCTTCATGACTGAGGCGATGCTCCAAGCCTGCCATTTCTGCACCAATCACTGGCAGCGTCTGTGCTGACCAATCTGCCTATGGTTGCTTTACCCTCAACATGTTTTACAGATGCTGCACTGCTGCAAGCCTGTCATTTCTGCAACACTCATTGGCAGCGTCTGTGCTGACCAATCTGGCTATGACTGCTTCATCCTTTGCCCGCTTCATGACTGATGCAATGCTCCAAGCCTGGCAGCGTCTGTGCTGACCAATCTGGCCATGACTGCATCGTGCTCTTCATGCTTCACAACTGCTGCACTGCTGCAAGCCTGCCATGTCTACAGCACTCAATGGCAGCGTCTGTGCTGATCAATTTGGCTATGACTGCTTCATCCTCTTCATGCTTCACAACTGCTGCGCTGCTACAAGGCTCTGCCATGTTCACAGCCCTCACCGACAGCGTAAAGCACCTCTTCTTGAGTTTACAGGCTTGTGGGTGGGTGACTGCTTCAGTTACAACAACAGCGCATGGAGGCTCAACTACTGTGTAGGTCTGTCATATTCTCAACTACTGTGTGGGTCTGTCATATTCTCAACTACTGTGTGGGTCTGCCATGTTCACAGCACTCACCGACAGTAACCATGTTCTGTGTCTGCAGGCTTGTGGATAAGAGACTGCTTCATCTACAACAACAGTGCCCGGAGGCTCAACTACTGTATGCATTTGCCATATTCACAGCACTCACCGACAGCATAAAGAACCTCGTCCTGTGTTTGCAGGCTTGTGGGTGGGAGACTGCTTCATCTACAACAACAGTGCCTGGAGGCTCAACTACTGTGTGGGTCTGCCATATTCACACCACTCACCGACACTTCATCTACAACAACAGTGCATGGAGGCTGAACTACTGTGTTTGTGTCTGCAGGCTTGTGGGTGGGAGACTGCTTCATCTACAACAACAGTGCATGGAGGCTCAACTACTGTGTTTGTGTCTGCAGGCTTGTGGGTGGGAGACTGCTTCATCTACAACAACAGTGCATGGAGGCTCAACTACTGTGTGGGTCTGCCATGGTCACAGCACTCACTGACAGCAGCCATAACCATGTCCTGTGTCCTGCAGGCTTGTGGGTGGGTGACTGCTGCATCTACAACAACAGTGCCTGGAGGCTCAACTACTGTTTCCTGTGTTTGCAGGCTTGTGGGTGGGAGACTGCTTTATCTACAACAACAGTGCCTGGAGGCTCAACTACTGTGTGGGAGGGGAGGTGACTACCATGTTTCACCTGGACCGACCCATGTACCTTCTGGGCTATTTGGCATCCCAGTCCAAGGTCTACCTCATAGACAAGGTAGCTCTCTTCAATCCCGAATCATCCAGTTGTATTCGGAAACGTCATCCCTACACTGGAAATCTAAACTCAGAAACGTCTGAGGACAGTAAAAACGTGTTTCTATACTGTGGAGATGTTTTAGGAGCCCCATACTGGTGACTTGAGTCACCAGTGTCTACAGCCGGTACTCTCATCAGCAGCGTGCACTCTGTTTTGAGCGTAGTAGAGTGTAGTGTACTCTGCTTTGTCTCCAATGATGCGATACTGTGCCAGCAGTCTTGTTTGTCACCAACCTCCGGCCACATGCAGCTGTGCAAGATAAGCAGTCTGTCACAACACAGGACACAACTACGCTGTTGTAAGGCCTGTCTTGACTCTATTTGCTGCTTTGTTGGAAGGCCAGGACTGTATAGAACTGCATTGTGCATGCTATGCTGCTTGTCCTGAGTGCACAATGTTGTTGCAGGAGTTTGGCGTGGTGAGCTACACGCTGCTGCTGTCCCTGATAGAGTACAAGACTCTGGTCCTACGAGAGGACATGGAAGCTGCGCAGCAGCTGCTGCCCTCCATTCCAAAGGTACACTTCCTGCTTGCAGCTCAAGATACCTACATCCCTCATGCTGGTGATGTTTGTGACTATACTTTACATGCAATGAATGCATGCATTGTGCCTTTGCCTTCATTGCAGGCTGTGCATCATCAGGCTGCATGCATGACCAGCTAATGCCTGGCTTGCACCAGCAAGTTGCACACTGGACATGCATGATTGATACAAGACTTCACTTCACAAATGCATACTTGACACATTCACACATGGCACTCTTTTGCTTGTATTGCTCTTTGCAGCATATGTATGTGGGGACTACTGACCATGAACACCCACTCATTGTGGTGCACTCATCAAGGGTCCATAATGGTTGAGTCTTGATGGTCAGTAGCGCCCACATACATATGCTGCGAAGAGCCACTTGAGCAAACTCATCAAGGCACAGCAGAACATGTCTGGCTCCATTTATTGCCATCTAACATGACTTTCGTAACCCACCATGCTTTGCTGCCCGCAGGACCAGCTGAACAGTGTGGCTAGATTCCTGGATGCCAGGGGCCGTACCGCAGATGCCCTAGAGGTGGCCACCGACCCTGACTACAAGTTTGAGCTGGCAGTGCAGCTGGGCAAACTGGACATTGCTCTCGAGATTGCTGAGACTGCTGACTCAGAGGGCAAGTGGCGCCAGCTCAGCGAGCTTGCCATGTCATCCGGCAAGCTACAGGCAAGTAACCGGTCTTCTTGGTCTTCAGAGTAGCACATATACTTTGGCTGCAATGGTGTAACTGCAGCGCTGTGAGAGAGTGCATAACACTGTTGAGTTTGATGACACCTTTGGGCTGATTTAGGCAACTTGTAAATTCCACGTTTGTGCTACAAGCAAATGTTTGATGTGATGGTCGTGCTGGATGGTAGCAATAAAAGGTGCAATCAAGTCATGGGAAGCCAGTTCAGGACTATATTTGGATGCAGAATCTTGCATGCTTTTTCATGTCAGGCTGAGGCAAACACAAGAAGACCACTGGAGCAGACATCAACACCTGCATCAGTCTTCAGCCCTTGTGTTTGTACTTCAGCATGTGCTACACGTGGCACGCAGCTGCCTGCCAAATGCTGAGGAGTTTTGATGTTGCTGGATGCAGCGCAGAGGCCATGCATAAGCCACTGCCTCCACCATAAGCACACACAGCATTTCTCAGCTCAGTGTACACCCTTGCAAACAAGGCACATAAGACAAGTAGCAACAGCAGTGTCTTGCAAACAGAAGAAAAGAAGAGACTGCACCTTTCGGCGTCAATCTAATGAGAAGCCAAGTAGTATACCGGGCTGCCCAGCAGGGTCTTGCAAATGTGTTGCAGCCCTGTGTACACGCTTTAAACAAAGCACCCCAAAACAGTTGCAGTAGCAAAAGCAGGGTGTTGCAGATGTGTATGCAATACAATTCATACGTTTTTATTTATACCTAAACAAATGTGTTCAGAAAGTTGCAAATATGTTGCACGTTGCAGAGAAGTGCATGTGGAGGGCAAAGGATCTGTCAGGCCTGCTGCTGCTTTAACACATTTTATTTATACCTAAACAAATGTGTTCAGAAAGTTGCAAATATGTTGCAGGTTGCAGAGAAGTGCATGTGGAGGGCAAAGGATCTGTCAGGCCTGCTGCTGCTTTAACACATTTTATTTATATTGAAACAAAAAACTTAGAAAGTTGCAAATATGTTGCAGGTCGCAGAGAAGTGCATGTGGAGGGCAAAGGATCTGTCAGGCCTGCTGCTGCTATACTCAGCCAAGGGCAGCGCTGAAGGCATGCAAAAGCTGGTAGACCTGAGCAAGGAGCAGGGCAAGCAGAACGTGGCCTTCCTGGGGCTGTTCCTGCTAGGGCAGTTGGACGAGTGTGTGGATCTGTTGGTGTCCACAGGCCGCACACCAGAAGCAGCCTTCTTTGCACGCACCTATGTGCCTAGCCGAGTCAGCGAGGTGAGCGCAGAATCTTGTGCAGAACTCCATCCCCCTTTGTGCAAAAACTTACCCTTGGTGCGGGAACCTACCTGTTTGCGCAGAAATGTGTAAGAACTCTACCCTTTGCTGCAGAAATCTCCCCCTGTGTGCAGGAATCTACCTCTTTGCGCAGGACGGTGCAGAGGAATCAAACACAGCATCACAACATGCACAACAGCCTGTCACATCTTTCAAGCATGCTCATCATCTTTCAATCATCCCTCAAATTTGCCTCAACCTGTCTCCTTGCAACAGGTGGTACAGATTTGGCGAAAGGAGCTGTCCAAAATCAACGCAAAGGCAGCAGAGTCCCTGGCAGACCCCGGCCAGTACTCCAACCTCTTCCCTGATCTGGACCTAGCCCTCAAGGCCGAGCAGCAGCAGCGCCAGCAGCGCAAGCAGAAGGTGCCAGCTCAGCAGTTCCAGGACTACGAGGGCAGCACTTTGGCCAACCTGATTGAAGACATTCGCGGTGAGATGCGTCGCTGGTCTGAATTGAGACAAGGCACTGTGCTTGATCACAAAATAAATGTGCAGCATGAGCACGCCCTACAGAGTGTGTTGGCGCTGTGCTAGCACCTGAGTCCAAGCACCTGAGACTAGACTCAAGCACCTGGCAATAGACTCAAGCACCTGGCACTGGACTCAAGCACCTGAATTTAAACTCAAGCACCTCACATAGAGACTATTACCTGACAGTAGGACTCAATCCACTGGAACTAGACTCAAGCACCTGAAAATAGACTCAAGCACCTCAAATTAGACTCAAACATGTGAAACCAAACTCAAGTGCCTGAAACTAGACTCAAACACCTGACACTAGACTCAAACAGTCGGAACTAGACTGAAGCACCTGACACTAGACTACGCCACTGGAACTAGGCAAGAGGTGTGTAGAGCAGGCTAATCATTAACAAGATGCGTCTGCACATGCATGCAAGGCTGGGTCTCAGGCATCCTTGTCAATCCACCTGACGCAAGCAAATTGTCAGCAGACACACAAGTTGGCAAGCGCCTTGTGTGTCTCCATCAACACGTCATTCTGATGGAAACGCGCAGCCAGAGGTCAGCGTCAACACAGTGATGGAGTCAAAGCTGCATTTTCAAAACAAGATAGGGTTTTCAACGACACTTCGGCTGCATGATGCATCTTGCTAATATTCTGCACTCACTCAGACACATGTGCAGGATTGTCGATGGACGATGCCAATGGAGATGCGCAGCCAGAGGCCAATGGCAACACAGAGACGGAGTCAAAGCCTTGTGTTCTAACAGCATAGCGTCTTTAAAGGCACTTCGGCCGCATGATGTATCTTGCTATTATTCTGCACTCACTCAGACACATGTGCAGGATTGTCAATGGATGACGCAAATGGAGATGCGCAGCCAGAGGCCAATGGCAACACAGAGATGGAGTCTGAGCCTCATGCTCACAGCACAGAAGAGGACATGCCTGACACCCACCCCCATGCTCAAGCCCCCCAAGAAACCCCCATCCTCCTAGATCAACCCAGGTTGGTCATGATCCGCTGACAGCTGTCCTCCAGCACACTGGCAAAAGACATGTATGCTGACCCATAGCAATCCTGGAGTCTTTGGTGTGCAAGATCATCAAGACACTAGACCTGTAGTCAAAGGCAGCGCCAATTTCGGACTGTTACCTTGGCTCTCAAGGTCTCTCATCTGAGAGACAATGCATGTGTGGGCACACAAATGCCCCTACCAATCCATGCTGTCATGCAGGCATGCACATATGCCTGGACATACCACAAGCTTGTCTCCCAGAAATCAGCCTTGAAAGTTGGGACACTGACACTGCCATTCCCCAGTGCACGATGCCCACACCAGCACCTTGATCCAAGGCACAAGCATGGCCCTCCAGCCTGATCATCTGTTCTGCAATGCAGGCAAGCCGACATGGGTCAATTCAACTTGCCCACAGGCGGCACCCCAACCCAGCAGCATAACCAGTCGTATGGGGTGGGCCTAGGCTCTGCTGATGCCATTGCAGCATCAGCTGGTACACCTCAGCCCCACTCTGATGAGCTGTTTCCAGAGCAGCAAGGGCACCATGACGAGACAGAAGAGTTGTTTGGTGAGCTGGTTTTGCCCATGTCAAATGTGCAAGCAGCCTGTCTCATGCATCCCTGTACGGCCTACCAATACGACAGTGCACTCAGCCACATAATGCAACATCATTGAAGCTGCTGGCAGATGCAAGCTCATGCAAGCATGCAGTGTTGTGTGGCAGCTGGGCAGCACATTAGTGTCTCAGTCAGGATGTTTACTGATGCAGTAGTGTGTTGTCAACATTGCAAATGACCCAACTGACAACAGTGGCATGGTAAATGTGAGGACAGTGACAACGGCATTATGAGCAATCATGCACCATGCCATAAGTTGTACCACAAGCTATCATGCATTTGCGCTGTTCCTTGGCATCTGCTCATTCATGAAATGATCAAAATCGCATCAGTAATTTGTCGAAGTTATATGGTTTACGTGAAGGTGATGATGACTTGGGAGAAGAAGGTGATGGTGGTGAAGTAGATGATGCAGATCTTGAAGACGACTGGGGTCTTGACACTGAATAGTCAAATTGTGAGTCAGTGCGGCTGCATGTGTCATTCTGCTGCCTTGTGTGCAAATTTGCACACTTCAGACCTCCAGCAAGGAATGTTTCAGTCAAGAGTTTGCCTTTTACAAGGGATTGTAACAGATGCACTCCTGATAAGGCTCCTTCTGCAAGCGTCAGCATACATGCTATATATACATACGTAGAGCATCACAAATGCAGCATCATGGTGAAATTCTTGGTACCTAGTAGTTTCAACACTGTTTGACGTTCAAGTCTGTGTTACTGATAGATGTTTATATTAAAGCCACCAGATCCAAACTGCAAGGAAACTTGCAAGGAAAGTCTATGCAGATACAGATCAACATAACCTTTAACACATCATGCATTCTGCCTATAGCGTATGCTTTGCATTTTGACATGCTGATCTGACGCTGGTGAAAACAACTACCATGCTGACATGCCTTAGCCCGAAACAATCTGTGGACCAGCAAGGAGACTAGCCAAAACCTGCACAAAAGACCAATACAAAGAACACTGTAATTGTGGACCACGTGGTGATGCCCAATGCACGCTTGGCTTGTCCATAATTTGCAAACAAACTCATGTCATTCAAATTTCTAAGCAAGGCGTTTGATTTGGCTGTCTGTGGTGTGACCAGAAGCAGAACTGCTGTTCCTGCTACCATCACCCAGGTGTGCATCTGTGTCAGACTGCGTAACGATTCAATAAAGCCTGTTTTCCAAACCAGAAACGCTATTACTGAAACTGCTATGGCTGGCAGAACATATGCAGCGGCCCAGTCTACAGTAGCTTGAGCAGCGTGCTCTGCGCTTTGTCTCAGCGCTGCCATCTTTTCACTATGCGAAGGTTTTGCATCATTCACATGACTGCTGTCACCAGCTGCTTGAGAAAATGTTGGCTGGCTGTGACGTGAGGTTCCCTGGCTGAGAGGAGGTTTATCTCTGGAAGGAGCTTCGTTGTCCATGCGGTCCACATTGTTTGTGATCCCATAGTCACTGTTCAACAGGTCTTCATAGTCCATGTCTTTGCTAGTGCCAGCCTGTTGCGAGCCTGATAAGGAGCTTTGTACTGCTTGTGATATCTCTGCTGCACGTCTCAGTGCTTCAGCTGAGGCCTGGGAGGCAGAGTTAGACCCTGGGCTTCCTGACAAAAAATCGTCTGCAGCGCTTGATGAACATTGGGGAGTTCGGAGAGGTGTCTGTGATTGCCAGACAGGCAAGTGTCGAGGATTGGACATCCACTTAGGGCTGTGCTGCCAGTCGTTGTGACAACTGGCGCACAAAAACAACCCTGATCCTCTGCTGTTGTATGCGCGACGTCTCTGCAGACAACATATGGGAAGCTTTCGTGGCTTTTTGCAGGCTTTCTGCAACCGCAGAGCTGCAGGAACAGGAGCTGCTGCCAGGCCGTTTGCGGCTTGCCGCCGGAGTGCGGAAGGCTCAGCCAGGCTGTTTTGGATTTTCTGGCAAAACTGCAATTGCAGCTGGCGTGGGGCGCCGGCGTTCGGGCCTGCAAATCGAGCAAACCACAACCTCATTGCAGGCATTGACACAGAGGCAACAGGCCAACAACAAGCATGCAGAAGAGCGCTCACGGTGTCGCGTGCACTGCTCCCTTGTGGCTCTGACAGTTGAAGCTGGCATGAGTATGTTGTTGCTGGTCGTGATTGTGCTTGCCTAGACAAACACAAGGAAGAAGTACACTGGTTTGAATGCATGTTGATCATATCAATAGTCTTAGCTTTGCGAGCACGTCACATCCATGATGGCTGACCAACTGAACAGGAATACTTGGATGATGCAGCAAAAGTTCAAATTCTGGTTGCAAGCGGCTTTGATGGAATTGCATCTGCACATTGACATACAGTGTAGTTGGACGGGTCTGATATTGGATCTGCTGGCTTTCTGTCAGCTGTTACAGCTGTGTGACAATGTAATACATTGAATGTATTGCAGTGCATCACGGCACAACATCATTGTGTGCTATTGATGGGGATTGATTGCAGTGTAACAAAAGGGCATGGGTGTTATTGTCATGCAAATTGTAGAGCCCATATATGCATCCCAGACGTCACAAGCAGCATGTGTCTTATCTGCAGCCGAATGTGCGCATGGTTTATTGTGTTTCCAGCAACACTGAGCTCACCTACAGAACATGCGTTACTAGCTTTTCTGATGCTCTCTTGACACAGTTTGGCAGCAAACACTTTGCATAAGCCATCTCCAAGCTTGCTTAACTTCAGTTGTTCATGCGTCACTTTATGCAGCACAACTTATGAGAAGGTAACTCAAGGTTGGATCACGAGGTAACTCAAGGTTGAGTCACGATAACCAGCTGGATCACTCTTCTTTGACCACAACATCCTGACCTGGAACAAAGACACAATCTGTAAAGGAATTCTGACATGCAAAGTGGTCAATGTAGGAACACTAGCTTGCCTGAATGTCTTCAACATGCACATCCTAACGCTGCAAAATTTATTGTGTCACCTACTACTGAATTCTCGCCTATCTGCCAGTCATACCAGTCACATGAAGCATAGAGACAAGCTGGTCATCTGAGGTAGACAGCTTTGTGCCTGAATTTCCAGCAGGAGAAAAGGCAGCTGAAGCATAGAGTGCCAGCTAAGAGCCATGCAGCCACAAGCTGCCTGTTACGCTGCTTCAGATCTTTCAGCCAGGCACCAGAGTTGATGTGGTGACCCACTAACTCAGAAGGCAATTCGTTTGCAGCTTGTATCTGTGCATGGCACTTGTAGTCATCCCACTTGCAGGGTTCGAACCATTGCCCCATGGGATATATGTGGAAGCTTGTGTTTCTGATCAACCAGTGTCCTGCCCAACTGTCTTGCAGCCCACCAGCTTCTTTACTAAAGTCTCTGAAGGCATCTCTGAAGGTATGTGGCCCTGCAGCGTACTTTGCGCTTGAAGGCATATGTAAGACAAGATTCATACATAAGATCTCTGGTTGCATGTCTGATGTTCACAGCTGCAAATGCTCTCAGCTGGTATCCTTGACACTGAAGGTAAACCCACCGGTTGTCTTCAGAACGGTGCCAAGATCCCGTAGGCCAAAAATGTTGCGTTCATTCGCTGTGCTACCACGATCCAGCATGAGCTGAACTACTTTGATCCAGAATGGGTGTCCAGGCACACTGGCCATGACTGCGTTGTTGAGTGACTTTGGACTTGAG
>JAABUK010006166.1_pt1 | contig 18087 bp, 17 predicted proteins | sample 5559141 | NCBI WGS metagenome assembly JAABUK01 (sample SAMN10711869, study PRJNA513367) | rock metagenome | isolation source: Antarctica rocks | place: Antarctica: Victoria Land, Pudding Butte nord | collected 2016-01-03 | reverse complement strand
AGATTATCAGAGAATAATTCGAACAAATGCTATGAAATATGCAATGCAAGGCAAACGTCGAAGCATTTACTGCTGAACTGCAGGCATTATAGAGCAGAGCAAATAAAGCTTAAGGAAAAAGCTCAGCTCAAAAACACAGACACTATATTGACACTGTTCATCATCAAAATTGAAAGAATTGCAACACTAGAGTATTTGAAAAATACTTGAATTGCGACAAGAAAATGACTATTAGAAACGAAAGAGTAGAACGTGAAGAATGCGAAAGAACAAAGAAAAACAGAAGTACGATGATGAGAGTTGAGAGAGAGCGCTTGTATGCGCAAACTATCGATGTGATTGATCAACGAAAAGATATAAAGCAGCGACTTTGATCAGATTACATGTAACTTAGCATACATACAGCGTCTAGACAGTGTCATAGTCATAGACTGCATGCACTTAATGAAGAAAAAAAAAACTAAAAAAAACTCGTTAACTTCAACATGAGCAAACTTGAAAGTCTTGTTAATATCGTTTAACAGACGTTCAGATACAGACATTCTATACATGAGCAATACACTGACGAGAAGACTTCGTTAAAAGAAGAGAGACACAAGCGAGTTAGTAAAGAATGATCGAACTACACTGTCTGATTAGAAGTGTAGCATATGAACATTTCTGCAAAACATGATTGATCTGCATGAGAAAGATCTCTACAGATAATATGAAACAGATGATTTGCACGTTTTACAAGCGAAGCGAGCGTCTGCGAAGCATGATATACAATGACAACAACTGTTGATCTTGAGAATCTCATTTCTTCACTGAGTTCTGACTCTTGAATGTCTTGATGATAAAGTCAATCTCTAGTTGAAAACATCATTTGTATAGCTTGAAAGAACAGTAGCGTATGTTGATGTGATTAAAGAAGAAATCGACTGCAATATGCATGCATATTGCAGATGAAATGTCTGCGACTTATGCTTAAGAAGTAAACTGTCAAAATCTGAGCAGTGAGAGATCTCGTTCATCTTGAACTGTGAATCTGTCGCAAGAAAACTCTCTGAGTAATCTTTCAAGTCTAAGAGAGAAACCAGCATAGAAGTCATGCTCTATGTATGTTGCATACAACGTATACAACATATTTTCGATAAACTCAGCAACAGTCATGCTGAAAACACGCAGTTGAATCGCTGATGAATCAGCTTGACAGATAGTAAAGATCAAGAAGAGATGAGTCGATCTTTTCTCTTGCGTGAATAGTGACTCAAACAAGACGACATCTGAGCAGATTCAGAAACGTTCAATCAGAAAGTGAGAAAGATCGTCGATGATCGAAAGCATACAAAGAGTCTTCTCATTACAGAGTCAACAACAGCTACAAATAACTTTATGACAAAACAGTTTTTTCTATGAATTCTACAGTACAACATCAGAAAATCATTAAAAATTCAAGAATCATTTCTAATTGATAGAAAAGTTCGCGAATTCAACATAGTAGCTATACAGAAGCAAGATTGCAACAACAACGACTTGCAGTCATTTAGCTCAGCACACAACTTCTTTCATCTAGTGAAAAACTCGTCATCTCAATCAAGAACATGCATATACGTTAACAAATGTCTAAGACTCAATCAATGAATAGTAGAAACAGCTGAGTCAGACATTTGCTTAATCAGAATATTAACTCGCAACACAGATGATAAAACGCAGACGCTAAGACTTCTAAACGTCTACAACTCATGCTCACTGTTTACTACATTCACAGAGAAATCTTCAACCATTTCTCGTTTGAACGAACTACTCAAGAATGATTGCAAACAACTGATTGTAGAAGATTTCAATCTACATCATTCTCATTGAGAGAGACAAAGATGCTTCACTCGTCATATGATAATTGATACTCTACTAAACATTATTACAAACGCAAGACTGAAATTCTTACTGAAATCAGACACTATTACTTACGAAGCTTGCAATCAATTTACGACGATTGATTTAGTCTTTAGCAGCGAGAAAATACAGTTCATGACACGCAAGTGTGAGATACGAATTGATCTGCATCAGAAATTGAATCATCTTTCAATCATCACAGAGTTATGTTTACAAACAATCTCAGTGCAATTCTTGATTTAATGACTTTGAAAGAAAATGAATACAGAAGCATTGAGTGCTTATTTGCAAATTCATCTATCTTTGAAACACTCTTTAGACAACAAGACTATGATAAATGTCAGAGTGTGCAAGATTATCAGAGTGTTACAAAAGATCATCAAGAAATCTATTCTTTTGACAAAGTCATTAAATCAAGCAAGAGACTTTTGAAATCAAAGCTGCTTTGAAGTAGTAATGAAATCAAGATGACTGCAAATCATATGAAAAATGCAAGATACATTAGAAGCATGAAATGAATATCTGAAGCACAATGATCATAAAAACAAGATCATTCGACAAATGAAATATGCACACTTCAAAACATAAATGCATGAGCTGAGTGAAGCATTTAAATCAATATGATGCTTTGCAAAATGAGCTAGAATCGAAAGTCAGCTATCTAAAAAGCTTTCTCAGTTTTCATCACTGAAGCGAAGCGACATTGATCATATGACAACGACGTTCGAGAAAAAAATCGAGATACTGCGAGAAAAGTTCTTTCTCTCATCTTCTCAAGCGAATATCAACAACATCGCAGAATCATTCATATCTCTGACAGTCTCATTCAATTCACGCATCACAGAAGATGAAGTGAAGCAGACAATCAGATGAGTAAAAGCAGATAAAGTGTTGAACGCTTCAAATATTTCAAACAGAGCGTTTCAAGCGAGTCTTGCAGAACTGATCTCAGTACTGACGAGTTTATTCAACGCATGCATAACACACAAGTATCATTCAAAGCAGTTCAAAAAGACTCAGACAATAATACTATGCAAATTGAAGAAAAGTGACTATATTGATTCAAAGATGTATCGACTCATTGCTTTGCTCAATATCATGAGCAAAGCGCTGAAGTCGATCATGATCAAAAGACTGAGTGACATAGTCGAGACTCATTGCATGCTATCAAATGCTCAAATGAAAGCGAGATGCAAGTGATTCATGATCTTGACGTTAAATCTACTAATAGATCAAGTTCACACAGTGTGAAGCTGTGAAATCAAATATGTGATCTTCATGCTAAGCTTAAACGTTGTCGAAGTGTTCAATTGAGTCTCACACGTCAGACTTCTGCATACGCTGAAAATGAAAAGAACATCAAGCTACATAATCGAATGAACATGCAACTTTCTAAAGAATCAAGAGACGTCGCTAATATTCAATGAATAAATGAGCGACATGCGCGAGATAAACGCAGACATATTGCAGAAATCTCTCATTTCATCAATTCTCTTTCTATTCTTCAACGTAAGTTTAATTGAAAAATGCGAAGCACTGAAAATTAAAATCGAAGTGCTTAACTTCGTAAACAATATTAACATTCTAGTCTACGACAGATTCATTGAAGAAATTTGCAGAACACTGAGCAAAGCACACGACATCTGCATGAAATGAGCTCGCATTCATGATGCAACGTTCGCATCAGAAAAGTACAAGCTTACGCATTTCACTAGAAAATTGAAGAAATTCAACATGATGACTAGCATACAGATAAAAAGCTCAGTTATCAAATCAAAATCAGATATATGAGTTCTAAAGATGCAACTGAACATGAAACTGCAATGAGACGTGCATCTTCAACAAATAGAGACGAATCACGTCACAAGAATGCTGACACTTAGTCATCTTGAAGTTTTTACATGAGAAGCTATCTTCACAAAAGCGAGACAAGTATACTCAGCAGTAGTGAGATCAGAAATTGCATTTGAAGCGTCAGTCTGATATCAGCGTGACAAGAAAAATGAACTGTTGAGCAAAGAACACAAACTAGAAACACTTCAGAATCAGACTCTGCATCACGTAGCAAAAGTGTTCAAAAGAGTAAACATTGAAACTCTAAAGACAGAAATATACATGAGTTCACTACATGTTCATTTGAACATGCTACAGAACAAGATCACGCTACACAGTTGAATCAATGATTGAACGCAAGAGATCAAACAAGCATGTGAACTAATATGCACTTGTTTAACGAGAGTTAATCGCGTCATTTCTTGCTTACTCATCATCAAGAAAATAGTACTTCTGAATGTCTTCATTCAAGAAAATGTGAAGATACAGTTGAGACGCAGACGATGCACTTTCTTCTTCATAATGATTTCAACAAGCGATAGCATCATAATAACGCAGTATCACAAAGATCAATGAAATCAACGATGAGAAAAGTACAGAGAACGCGTCGCAAATGTTAACACAATCTCAGCACAAAGATTGCATCTGAGCAATAAGATGATAAAGATGCGTGATGATCTTCAGAAAGCAGAAAGCATTCTTGCAATGCATATCAGAATCAAACGCATAGATCTGAACATTTATCTGCACTCTAGAAATGTTTCAGACATGAATAGCTTACGATGCAACTGCGAATGAAGTCATCAGATGACGAAGCATGTACTCATGCATTGCTTGAACTGATTGCATCTGCGATCAAGAATGTTACAAGATGCTGACTTCTTAAACTATTGAATAATCATCATCATCACGAAGAGTCTCAGAGCAGTAGCGAAGATGATGATGAAAACGAAGCTCTTGAAGCAATTTAAAGTGACTAGAACACTCGTTCTTTAACATGTGATCAACGTGAAAAAATTTGATACATAGTTTCAAAACTCACTGTTTCAGCTGCGTGAAGCAGTCATGTAGATTGCGAGTGATTTTCTACCTCAGAGAGTTTTGTTCACTCGATACAGATAGCATAAAGTTTCTCATGAGTCGATTTAATCAATGTCACAAGAATGTATGAATTTATTATTATTATTATTATTATTATTATTATTATTATTATTATTGTCTAGATCAATATCTTGACAAGTCTTTCTATTCTGTTTCATGATTATTCAAATATTAAAGCACAGTTAATTCATTTAATTTTCAACTATAATCTGATTCTGAGTTAAATCTGAGCAAGATTTGAGTCAGATCTTGATCAGCTTTCTGATCATCTTTTATTGACTGAAGTTCAAATCTGTCTTTTGACAATAGCATTTAATGCTGATATAGCTTACAATTATTGTTTGCTTTAACTGACTTGACGTCTGATATTCTGATCAGCATGTCAACTTTCAGATTCTGTTTTTTCGACTGATATATGATTTTAAAGTTATATTCAAATAACTTCTCAGCTCATTTAGCTTGTTATCTGATCAATTCTTTGATGATCATGAAGTACTTTAAATTTAGATAATCAATGAAGATCTTGATTGAAATATTCATACATTTCAATTTGAGATGTCAATGCTTCAAGCAGCAAATGATGATCAGCAGTTTCTTGTCATAAATCTTGTAGTTGCATTCTGCGAAAATCATGTTCTTGCTATAGAAGATCACTGAATGTAGAATGTCTTCATCATCATATTGAGACAATACTTCGTCGTTGACATAGTTCAAGAAATCAGTTTTCAGAATAACTTCTCTGATTAAGTTGAAATGCTTCAGAATGAAAACTGTTGTCACTTGTTACTTCAGTTCTTCAAAGATTATCTGACAGATCTTTGTTCATTCAAAGAAATAATTTTTTCAAGTCAGCTTTATCATGAATTGAGCAATCTTTGAAAAGTTCTTTATGAATCATTGATAGAAATTGCAGAAGTCAATGAAGATCTGCACATGAGTCAATGATCAAGACACTTTTCAGTCTCGAATCACATCTACTTTTCAAGAATTCATTCACAGATCATTGATGAATATCAGTAGTTCAAGAAATGAGATTTTCTGAATCTTGAATTTGCACTTGTCAATGTTTATCTGTAGATCAACTTCATGAAGCTTCTTTAACACTTCTTTCACATGAGTTCTATGTTCTTTCAATGTTTTACTATAAATAAGAATATCATTCAAGTATGTCTGACAGAATTTATGCAGACAGTCAAACAACACATCATTAATATAATGCTGAAAGAAAGCAGATTCATTGATCAATTTAAAGAGCATTATTCTATACTTGTAAACATTGAAGAAAGTAACAAAAGTAGTTAAATCTTCGCTTTCTGAACTCATGCGCAGTTTATTGAACGTAATGATAATGTTGAGTCAAGTCAGATACTTACTGCCTTGAATTTGAGCTAGTACTTCGTCTATTAAGAGTATTGAATAATGATTTCTTTTGATCAGAGCGTTCAGTTTTTGATAGTTCACGCAAAAGCGAAGACTATCATCTTTCTTTTCAACAAACAGTATTAACAAAGCAAAAGAAGCTTTGCTGAATGTGATGAACTTCTTCTTCAAATTCTCTTTTAAATACTCTTTGATCTTTTGCAACTTGTAGCTTAACATAAGATACAATTGACTTCTAAAAAGTTAACTTTCATTTTTTAATTCAATCTTATGATTGTATGATCAATGCAAAGACAACTGCGTTGTCTTTTCTTTATCAAAAATATTCAGAAAGTTGTGATAAACTATTAAAAGCTTCTTCTTCAGTTTATTTAATGACATGACAAAGATCATTTCATTCAGTTTCGCGAAATCTTCAACTGAGCTAAGCACTTTGTTGATTTCACTAATGATCAAGAAGAAGATCTTGATCTTTTTATTCTTGACTAAAGTTTAATATGCAGCGACTTTGATCATGATAATATTGACGAGTTTCTTTGTCTTAATTGACTGAAAAAGACGAAGTTAATCGAGATTGACTTAAGTGCTTTGCTTTGCTATGAGAGCAAATTCAATGAATCGAGCAGATTCAATGAATCTATTCACTGATTTCTGATTTATGAGTTTCTTCAAGATGATCGTTGATGTAACAATCAAGTTCAAGTTCTTTTGTTTCATTTTGCAGATCTCATTTGATTCAGATCTGTGAAATGTTGATTGACTGCTTGCTTTTAAAACAGCAGATTTCGATGTTTGAATCTTCAACAATGATATTAATCAATTGTTTGCAGAATTTATCAACATTTGATTTCTTTTCAATCAGAAATTTTCAATGATTATCTTGTGCTGATCTAGATGAGTTATTAATAAAGACATCATTTCATTCTTGTGTTCTTATATCATGATCGATGTATACAAAGCATGTGTAATCAACTTTTGATCAGAAGTTTCATCATATGATTGAATCAACTTTGATTTTAACAGCGATATTTGTTATGATTCTAGCTACGCATCTTCATTGATAACTATGTTGATGAGACTATCATTGATCGCTCGTCGCTAAAGCATAGACTTGTTTCAAAGTCAACTCTATTCAGAGTTAGCTTATGTTCTTCTGAGTCATATAGATAGTCAACTCTTTTCTTCTAGATACTTTTCTTTCTTAGCATTTATATACTTGTTACATTACACTCATATAACTTGCTTTATGCTGATTTCTAACATTATATAAATGCTTCTTCATTACAGACGAAGTGAAATAATCTGCATTGATTTCTTCAAGTGCTTCTGCTAGTAGTCTTTCAACTCTCTATTGACTTTGATCTAGTGACTTGCATTTGTACAGCAACACTCATCTTTCTTCTCTCATGAGCTGATTCAGCGAGAATAAACAAAAGATTTGAACTCGTGCGTTGATCAGCGAGTATAAACAAACGATTGAAATTATTCAACTAGATCAAAGATCAGCGAATTAATCGTTCATTCAGATTTGCAAGAAATTCTTCGAATTTGTTGAACAATCAAACAAGATCAGTTATAGAACTGCGTGAAGTCTCTATCTCAAGAAGCAAATTCTCAGTGAGTCTGCTTCAATGACATTGTCAATGCAATGATCTTCTCATCATTCTATCTATCAGTGAATCGATTCATCTATCAGTTCACATGCAACTAGTGAGTCTGCTTCAATGACATCTATTCTCAATGCAATGATCTATCTTCTCATCATTCTACTCATCAGTGAATCTGATCATACATTCACATGCAACTAGTGAGTCTGCTACAATGACATCTTTCGTCAATGCAATGATCTATCTACTCACATTGCTCTATCTATCAGTGAATCGATTTGTCGACTCGTTCATGTGCAACTAGTGAGCCTGCTTCAATAACACTTCTATCTTGCATAGTGAGTCTGCTACAATAGACATTTCAATTTTACATAAAGCTAAGAAAATACATTCATGTGAACATGAATTATTGAAGAAAGAAAGTAATGTTACGATTCTAGCTACGCATCTTCGTTGATAGCTATGTTGATGACTATGTTGATGACTATGTTGATGACTATTCTGAGAGCTATCGTTGATCGCTCATCGCTAGAGCATAGACTTGTTTTGAAGTCAACTCTATTCAGAGTTAGCTTATATTCTTCTGAGTCATATAGATAGTTGATTCTTTTCTTCTAGATACTTTTCTTTCTTAGCATTTATATACTTGTTACATTACACTCATATGACTCGCTTTATGCTGACCTCTAACAATAATTGCGCAGTTGACAGCTTGATCATTGATGATGATTCTAACGAAGAAAGATCATGCAAAGATAACAGTAAATTATAAGCTTCAATGATATTATTCGACATTGTGACTTTAATTGCTACAAATGTCAAGATCATATTTGTTGAATCAAATGATAAATAAACATACTGCGCTCTTAGAAGTTCTAGAAATGTTGACGCTTTTATGAATATGCATCAGTTAAAAGTGACGCAAATCTAAAACATGAGATTAAATGAATATTTAAGATATTAATCATTAAAAGCATTAAAATCTGTCTCTATCACTCTTTACAAATTGCAGATGAAATCAGAAGTCAGTGAATAAATTCATTGAATCTGCTCAATTCATTGAATCTATTCTCATAACAAAGCAAAGCATTTAAGTTGATCTTAATCAACTTTAACTCTTTTAATCAACTAAAGTAAAGAAGATCATCAATATTATTATGATTAAAGTCATTGTATATTAAACTTTAGTCAAGAATAAGAAGATCAAAATCTTCTTTTTGATCATTAGTGAAATTAACAAAGTGCTTAACTCAGTTGAAGATTTCATGAAACTAAATAACGTAATTTCTGTCATGTCACTGAGTGAACTAAAGAAGAAGCTTTCAATAATTTATCATGATTTTCTAGATATTTTCAATAAAGAAAAGACAACGCAGTTGCTCTTGCATCAATCATATGATCACAAAATTGAATTAAAAAATGAGAATCAACTTTTTAAAAGTTAATTATACTTCATATTGAGCTACAAATTGCAGAAGATCAAGAAGTATTTAAAAAAGAACTTGAAGAAGAAGTTTATTATATTCAGCAAAGCTTTCTTTGCATCATCAATACTATTTATTGAAAAGAAAGATGATAATTTTCGCTTTTGTGTAAATTATCAAAAACTGAATGCTCTGATTAAAAAAGATTATTATTCAATATTCTTGATAAACGAAGTATTCACTTGAATTCAAGACAGTAAGTATCTGACTTGATTTAACATTATCATCATGTTTAATAAGCTTTGCATGAGTATTGAAAGCGAGAATTTAATCATCTTCATTACTTTCTTCAATGTTTACAAGTATAAAGTAATGCTCTTTGAATTAATCAATGAACTTGCGTTCTTTCGACACTATATCAACGATGTATTATTCAACTGTCTGCACAAATTCTGTTAAACATATTTGAATGATATTTTCTTTTATAGTAAGATTCTGAAAGAATATAAAACTTATGTGAAAAAAGTTCTAAACAAGCTTCATGAAGCTGATCTGCAAATAGACATTGACAAGTGCAAATTCAAGATTCAGAAAATCTCGTTTCTTAAACTGCTGATATTTCTCAATAATCTGTGAATGAACTTTCAAAAAGTAGATGTGATTTGAAGCTGAAAAGTGTCATGATTGTTGATTCATATGCAGATCTTCATTGACTTCTGCAATTTCTATTAATAATTCATAAAGAATTTCTTAAAAATCATTCAACTCATGATAAAGCTGATTTCAAAAAATCACTTCTTTGAATGAATAAAGATTTGTCAGATAATCTTTGAAGAATTAAAGCAACAAATGATGATAGTCTTCATTTTGAAGCATTTTGAGTCAATCAGAGAAGTTGTTCTGAAAATGAACTTTTCAAACTATGTGAATGATGAAGTATTGTTTTAATATAATGATGAAGACATTTTATATTCAATGATCTTTTATAGCAAGAACATGATTCTTGCAGAATGTAACTACGAAATCTATGACAAAGAATTATTGATCATTATTTGCTGTTTGAAACATTGATGTTTTGAATTGAAATGTACAAATATTTCAATTAAGATCTTCATCAATCATTTGAATTTAAAGTACTTCATGATCATTAAAGAACTGATTAGATGACAAGTTAAATGAGTTGAGAAGTTATTTAAATATAACTTCAAGATCATATATCAGTTAAAAAAACAGAATTTGAAAGTTGACGTGCTGATCAGAATGTCAGACATCAAGTCAGTTGAGACAAATGATAATTGAAAGTTATATCAACATCAGATGCTATTGTCAAAAGACAAATTTAAGCTGCAATCAATAGAAGTTAATCAAGAAGATGATCAGAAAGTTGATTAAGATTTGACTCAGATTCAAAACAAGAATTAAACGTTAATAAAGATTTAATCAAAGAAATAATTTCTATTCAGAATCAAATTATAGTCGAAAATTGAACGAATCAACTATGCTTCAATATTTAAATAATCATGAAACAGAACAGAAAAACTTGTCAAGATATTGATTTAAACAATTGCAAAGTACTTGATGAAGTACTTTGAAAAGATGATAGACTATGAGTTTCTCAGTCAATGATCATTCAATTGATAAGAAAAGCACATGATCTTTTGATTAATGATCACTTTGACATGAATTGAACGTTGAACTTGCTGAGATGATCATATTGCTGATTGAAGATGAGAATGATAATTAAGCATTACATTTAAAACTGTTATGTTTATCATAGATTAAAAGCATCAAAAGATCAAATCAATGAACTGCTGAAATCATTGCTCATACTTGAGCAGTAATGACAGAACATATCATTAAACTTCATTATTGATTTATCAGAAAGTGATGAAAACAACGCGATTCTGACAGTTATAAATTAATTGTTTAAGAAACAACATTATATATCATGTTGATCAGATGATGAAGAAATTTTCGCAGAATAAACAGTCAAGCTACTGTTAATATAAATTTTCAGAATTCATGAACTTATGAACTATCAAGATTAATAGTATTTGATCATGATTTACAATTCATATCAATTGTCTGAAAGTCTTTATGTCTGAGACTAAACATCAAGATAAAACTATTCATTAATTATTATTTTCAAATTAATGATCAGACAGAAAGAGTGAATCAGAATGTAGAATAATATCTATGAAGCTACAACTTATATATGCAAGATGATTGATTTATCTGATTATTTATAATTAAATTCATTGATAACAATGCTATTTCATTATCAATTGAACAGTCAACGTTTTTTCTGAATAAAAGCTTTCATTCTTATATGAGCTTCAATTTGAATTCAATTGAATATGAGATCACTTGAGCTAAAATTGAAGCAGACAAAGCGAAGAATATATTTGAACACATGAAATGATCATTAACATTAATTAAGCAAGTTTTAGCAAAAGTCAGAGTTACAATCAAGAAACAGATTGACAAGCATTGAAAGAAAATGATTTACAAGATAAATGACATGATGTTTCTGAATTCTAGAAACATAATGATTTTATGATCATCAAAGAAGTTAAATGATAAAATGCTAAAATTCTTCAAGATTCTGATTGAGATTGAACATGCTTATCAACTGAAATTATCATTGACTATGAAAATACATTTAAAGTTTGCATCAAATCTGCTGCAACTAGATTCAATGAATTCTTTAAATGAACAACAAAATGAATTATCTGATTTTATAATGATTGACGATGAAGATGAATGAGAAGTGAAGAATATACTGAACTTCAGACACTATGAACGAGATAAATGACTACAATATCATGTCAATTGAAAAGAATATGATGTTGATTTACATTGATATAACATCAATGAAAGTGAATTCAAAGAATGCTTGAAGATCATAAATGACTTTCATGAATGATATTCAAACAAGTTAAGATAGAAATTGACTTAAGAAAGATTAATTGAACTGCAGCAATAAAAACATTACTAAATGAAGAGAGAAAATAATGTTGCAAGCGTACACTTCAAGTTAGTTTAACATAAATTATGTCAAGCTATCATAAACTAGTATAGAACTGATGTTGACACGCTAGCGATTTAGCGTGTCTTCGTAAGTAAAACTCATGATGTGTTGCATCTTCTTTCTTCTTCAGATTTGAACTTCTAGTTAAAATACACTCATATGATTTGCTTTATACAAACTTATAACAGATAGTTGAATTAATAACTGAGCATATTGATATTTTGATTGTTGTTGTTCTAGAAAGTAGAAACTATAAAGAAAGAAAAAAAATGAAACTTCAAACTTTCTAACATCAGCTTTATAAAGCTTGAAGTGAAAATTATTGAATAAATAGCTGAGCATGTAAAATGATGAATAAATAGAAAGTTATGTAGAAAGCATTGTTTAAAGCACTGTTTAACATGTTTTATGCACTCAATTGATGCATTTGATAAAGTGTTTAATAGAAAGTTTAATCAGAAGTTTGATAAAGAATTTAATAAAATGAATTTGATGAGAAATTTGATAGAAAATTCAATGAGAAATTCGATAAGAAATTTGATAAAGCGTTTGATAGAGAATTCGATGGAAAATTCAATGAGAAATTCAATAGAAAATTCGGTAGAAAATTTAAGTAAGCGAGTAGATGAGCAAGTAAATGAGCAAGTAAATAAGTGAGTAAATGAGTGAGTAAATGAGCGAGTAAATGAACAAGTAGATGAGCGAGTAAATGTCAGAAACTGAGTTAAACTAAAGATATTATCAATATAAAAGACTGATATTATTATTACTTTGATAAAATTTAGATACAAGACAATACATTAAATAATGTACAAGATGAAAGACAAAAAATGAAAGAAAAGAATAAAAGTTCAACTTTTATATACATGAATTAAGCAGAATCAAGATTAAACAGTAGTTTTATTGACTTAAGATTGCAAAAGTTCATGCATATGACTGAAATGATTAAAACAGAATTGCTGAAACTAAATTAAAATAATAATGATTAAATTAATGACTTGATTCATTGAACTGCAAAACAAATTCAATAAATTGAAATTATTTAAAATATCAACAATTTATGTTTTAAACTGAATTAATGATCTGACATCATGACAGTAACTTTTCTCTTCAAGACTGAGTTTCTGCAAGATGATGAGAAGAAACAAGATAAAATAAGAAAGAATCAAAAATGAAGATTGAAATGAAACAAGAATTGATGTGAATGCATTTTAATATAATGAAGCACAAATGAAACTGAAATAAATCTGAGTTACATTTGAGTTAAATTTAAGTAAAATGTCTAAGTCAGATTTTAGTAAAATCTGAAAGATGAAATGAAATGAAATGCATTTTAATGTAATTTGATTTAATTTGAATTCATACATTCTTATGACATCAATTTAGATTCGACTCATGAGAGAAACTATGCTATCTATATGAATGAACAAAACTCTCTGAGAAATAAAATCACTCGTTGACTATACAACAACTTTGACGTCGTCGAGACAGTGAGTTTTGAGACTATGTATCATGTTTGAATCTATAGCTTCTATTCAGCGCATGATGCTTTAGTAAACTCTTGATGAAAGTGTTTGTGCTGTTTAATTATGTCACATCATTCTTGCTTTGCTCTTCATAGATAGTATTCTTTACAAATGATGTTTTGATTCAATTCTTAATTCGAAGACAAAGACGTTTTCTTTGCATTCATGATGCTCATGATTGTAGTTGATAGCTGTGTTCTCTCGCTCAATGATTGTCATTCATTGAGCAGAGAAATATATAATGAAAGAGAGATGCACATGATGAGAAGATAAAGTGTGATTGTACTGAATAATTCTTTTCTTCTTTTGATTTGACTTGTGTCACGTAGACGTTGAATGAATTGTTAGTATAAATGTGTAATCGCAATCGTTAGATGATTTGACTCTGATCGATAGAGAAGAATGCATTCTGATCATTCTTCTGCACTCTCAATTTTTCACGTAGATAGATATATGACTTGATGTCAAGTAAAAAAGATGAGTTCAAGCTCTCTCAGTATATCAGCATGATCAACGAGTCACTACTTCTTCAAGCATTGTAATCACGACTCTCAGACTGAGATTAACTATTTTATCTGATATCTTTTCATCAATTACTTGATAACACTGTCAATGTGATGAAGACATTTCAGTATATTTATTGAAAATATGTTGTATACGTTGCATGCAACATACATAAAGCATGATCTTTATGCTGATTTCTTTCTTAGACTCAAGAGATTACTCAGAGAGTTTTCTTGCGACAGATTCACAGTTCAAGATAAATAAGATTTCTCATTGCTCAGATTTTGACAGTTTACTTCTTAAGCATGAATTGCAGATGTTTCATCTGCAATACATGTGCATATCGCAGTTGATTTCTTCTTTAATCACATTGATATACGCTACTGTTTTCTCAAGCTATACAAATGATGTTTTCAACTAGAGATTGATTCTATCATTAAGACATTCAAGAGTCAGAGTTCAGTGAAGAAATAAAATTCTTAAGATCAACAGTCATCATCATTGTATATCATGTCTTGCAAACACTCACTTCGCTTGTTAAATGTGCAACTCATCTGTTTTGTGTTATCTGTAGAGATCTTTCTCATGCAGATCGATTGTATCTTGCAGAGATGTTCATATGTTACACTTTTAATCAGACAGCGTAGTTCAATCATTCTTTACTAATTCGCTTGTGTTTCTCTTCTTTTAATGAAGTCTTCTCGTCAATGTATTACTTATGTATAGAATGTCTATATCTGAACGTCTGTTAAATGATATTAATGAGACTCTCAAGTTTGCTCATGTTGAACTTAATGAGTCTTGTGAGTTGTTTATGTCGTAGTAACAGACATGCAGTCTTAACAAGATTTATATGTAGTTAGCATGTAAATTTTTAGATAATGTTCATAATTCAAGTTCTTTTTGCTAATTATTCTCAACAGATCAAACACAAGAATGTTTTGTTTTAGTTCTTGTCATCGCAACAACAAGATACTGAATCGAATGATTTTCATAAGTGATTTTTCTCGTAGTTCTGCGTTTTATTTGACTTTCTCATCTGCGTGCAGATTGTTTATAGCATGCGCATTGAGATTATTAAAGTCTGCGTGATCGCGAAAACTCTGCATGCAATCAATGCACAGCGCTTCATCATCACGCAACGCTTCAATGTCATTCAAACTTTTGATAATCTTTAGACTCTACTGTAGCTAGACAGTAGATTTGTAATCAGCATCGCATACAGATAAGTTTCATCGCTGACTCATTTTAATGTGATAATGTATAAAGAATTGAAACACATTTAAATCATATTTAAGTCAGATTTAAATGAAATATTTGAATCAGATTTAAACAAGATTTAAGTCAAATTTGAGTAAAAGAAAGATGAAATGTAGTTTAATATAATGATGTATAGCAAAATTAAAATACATCTGAATCACATTTAAATCAAATTTAAACAAAATGTCTGAGTCAGATTTAAACAAGATCTGAGTCAGATTTGAGCTGAATTAAAATGATGAAGATTGAATTTAAAGTGTTGCAATCATGCACTTCGAGTTAGTCTAACATAAATCATGTCAGACTATCATAGACTAGTATAAAGCTGATGTTGACACGCTAGCGACCTAGCGTGTCTTCGTGAGTAAAATTCACGACGTGTTGCATTTTCTTTCTTCTTCAACTTTGAACTTCTAGTTAGAATACACTCATATGATTCGCTTTATGCAGACTCATAACATTAGTTCAAAGCTCATCAACCTTGCTATTGACGTGTAAACGATATAAAAACAAGCTACATCACTCAAACTTGAATCAGAATTGAAACTTGAAAATCGAGCTCAGAAAATTCATTAGAAATCAAGAAATTTCTAGAACAGAACAGAAGAACATGAACGTGTTGCTTTAGATTAACTCTTTACTGAGCTCGTTGTCAGAACAGAAGAATAGAAGAACATGAACATGTTGTTTTAGAACTGAAACCAGAAATTTCAGTTGAATCTCGATCAGCAATTTTCTACTCACACAATGACTAGAAGCACAGAATTAGAATCAGAATCAATGAGCATTGCTCGCTACAAACTTTGAAATGCTGAAAGAAAATCACTTCTATCACAGAATTAAACAGCATCAGAAGAAGAAGGCACGAATGCGTCGTTGAATACAGAAGAAGAGAACACAAACGCATTGCTTTTCAATCACAAAATGATCAAGATCAGCATCAGCACTGAACTGAATGCTTGAATAAGCACTCATGAAGCAGACAATCTCGTTGCGTTTATCAAGTACATATCTCAACAGCATAACATTGAAATCAAGATTCACAATGACATGATTCAGATGTTGAATGACATCAACAAGATCAACATCAAATTGAAAGCTATCAACATCAAGTTGAAAGCTACGCAGACAATGTTGAATGCTGTTTGAACACATTTACAGAAAGAGATGAAGAAAAAGAACATGATTATACATCATTTAAAAGTAACATCAAGTTGACTAAGCACTTCGATTTCGAAAGATCGATTCTCAAAGTCAATCAAGCTATCTGACTTGTCTCTGTTTGAAGATTCGAAGCAGAATGTAAATAATTGATTGTCTTAAATGCGAAACAAGCTGAAGATGAACAAGAATCATTTTTCTATCAAAGAAATGAAGATTGCATATGTGAAAAGTTGAGTCAGTGAAACGACAATCAAACACATAGCACTCAGAATGAAAGATACAATCATGAACTCATTTCTTGAAGCAGAAGAGATACTGTTGATCATAAATAAGATGTACAACAACTTCAATCAACATCATACAACTCAACGACAGTTCTTGAAGCTGTATTAAAACAAGATCTTCTTTCATGAATTTTGAATGAAATTTCAGAGACTTAGTGTGAAACTAAAGTACAATAACGAAACTTTACTAGATGATCTTCAGCATAAGATTAACTCAGATCTTCAGCGAGTCATGATCAATGAACAAACTATGAATTTGAACGAATTCGTCAACATTTGCATGCAAGTCAACGTTTGATTGACGAAATTGAATGCTTGATCAGCTCTCAAGACATCAACGACTTAAGTCGCTCGCTTTATTGCTAGCATCTCAATGATGATCACGACTGCGATCTTAGCTTCAATCTCTGCATGAAAGAAACTCAGAATATCGAACGTTGATTCTGCTAAAGAGAAGTTGTTTAAAAAAGAACTCTGCTTCAAATGCAAGAAGTCAGAACATAGAGCACACAACTGTCTTGAATCAGTTCAGATGCACGAAATTGCAGTGAATTCAAAAAATGATCTGTTCTCATCAAAGTAGTGACTGAGAGTAATATACTCATATCTTGCTTCATCAGCATGTCTGATGATTCATTTGATTTCAAGTCGTTTACTGTTGATGTCATTTTGAATAGTCTAGAAAAAATATTCAGATTCTTTGCTCTGATAGATACTGAAGTCACTGACATGACTTTCATTGATGAATCTTTGATGTCAGAGCTATGTGAATGCTTTGATATTCAGTCAATATCACTGTCAAAATCAAAGTTGATTTGATTGTATGATGAAACTTCTGATCGAAAGTCAATTACATATGCTCTGTATACATTAATCATGATACAAGAACATAAGAATGAAATAATGTCTCTATTAATAACTTGTTTAAATCAGCACAAGATAATCATTGAAAATTTCTGATTGAAAAGAAATCAAATGTTGGTAGATTCTGCAAATGATCGATTAATATCATCATTGAAGATTCAAACATTGAAATCTGTTGTTTTGAAAGCAAGCAGTCAATCAGCATTTCACAGATCTGAATCAAACAAGATCTGC
>JAABUK010006165.1_pt1 | contig 18088 bp, 20 predicted proteins | sample 5559141 | NCBI WGS metagenome assembly JAABUK01 (sample SAMN10711869, study PRJNA513367) | rock metagenome | isolation source: Antarctica rocks | place: Antarctica: Victoria Land, Pudding Butte nord | collected 2016-01-03 | reverse complement strand
GCGGCCGGCACCTCGTACCACGGCAGTGCGGCGCGGCAGGACCACGCCGACCAGGCCGTCGTCGTCGAGCAGGACCCAGTCGCCGGTCGTCGGCGGGGGATCCAGCTCCCTCGCCAGGCCGGCGTGCCAGGGCCCGTCAGCCGTGACGACAAGGCAGTGGCCGCGGTCGGCGCGGGCGACGCGGGCCGGGTGCAGGCGCGGATATGGCTCAGCCAGGACGGCCCAGTGGTCGTTCCAACCGGACAGCAGTGATGCGGGCACGCGTACTCCAACGGACTGTGGCGCGCATGCCGACGGATCAGGAGATGGTTACGGCAGCGGCGCGAGGGTGGGCGACGGACGGACCGGCGTGTGCGGGGCAGTCATCGGAGCCCACCTCCTCGTGATCATCGGCTCGTCGTCGTCGGCGGCCGGGCCGGGCGGCTGCCCGGGGCGTCTGCAATCGCAACAGTGCCGACGGTAGGCTCACCCGCCCCGCCCGGGCCAGCGATTTTCCGGCCTCGGGCACAACCGGCCCATGTCCGGCGTTCACATGGACCCAGGACACAGTGAACCCAGGACACCGAAGGAAAGTGGTAGGGATGGCGACCGACTACGACGCCCCGCGTCGTACCGAAGAATCCGAGATCGGCGAGGACAGTCTCGAGGAGCTCAAGGCGCGGCGGGCGGAAGCCCAGTCCGGCAGCGTCGACGTCGACGAAGCCGATCTGGCTGAGTCACTCGAGCTGCCCGGCGCCGACCTGTCCGGCGAGGAGTTGACGGTCCGTGTCCTGCCCATGCAGGAGGACGAATTCCGCTGCGTCTCCTGCTTCCTCGTCCACCACCGCAGCCAGCTCGCCGAAACGCGGGACGGGCAGCCGGTGTGCCGGGACTGCGCCGCCTGAGGTGGCCGGGAGCGGCCCGCGGCCCGGCTAGCTATAGCTAGTAGTGGGGGAGGCTAGGTGGTCGACTTCAGGCCGGGCGGCAGCGACCCGGTGAGGGAGCGCCAGGTCGCGGCCGCTCCGCGAGCGGCGATCATTCGCGCCACCCCGAACGCGACCCCGCTGACCGCCGACCAGAGCAGGGCTTCGCTCCAGGTGGTGTCCGGCGCCGCCGGATTGGTCGGCGGGTCCGTGCCGCGCAGGCTCTTCCAGGTCGTGTTCACCGCCCGGCGCGCGGCTTTCCCGGCCGGGATCGTGAATGCCAGACCGGCGATCTTCCAGCTGACCTTCGCCAGTGGCCCAGCCATCACGGTCTCCTCACTGCGTCACCGACGTGCCCGCCTGTGGAAACGGTAGCTGAGTCGGCCGGCTGATCAACGCCCGGCGAGGATCGCGGCGGCCAGCTCATCCGGTCGCCGCGTGCTGATCACCCAATACGGCGTGGGGTCGGCCGGATCGATCAGCGTGACCTGTACCGCGGCCGGCACCCACGGCCGGTGCACGACAAAGGCCAGTGGCGCCAGCTCAGGGCCCAGGGCGACCCGCTTGGCCTCTCCGGAAACTGGCTCGACGCCGCCGACGTATGCCAGGGGCAGGTGGGCGTCGTCCACCCACAGCTCCCCGGCGTCCACCCTCACCCGCACCCGCCCCAGCCACCAGAGTGCACCGGCGATCAGGGGTAGTACCACGGCGTAGGGGAGCCAGGAGCGCCAGCCGGCGGCACCCAGATGGATCTCCGCCGCCAGCAGAGCGCCGAGTCCGAGCGCCAGCGGCCACCACCAGGCCGGCACCCGCAACCGCTCGCCGTGGCTGTGCACCAGCGGGAGGCTATCCGTCAGCGCGAGGCTGACTGCCAGCAGGACGCTTTCCACCCGCCTGCGTCGCTCCCACCGCCGCCCGCAGGCCGCCCGGTACCCTTCCTTCGATGCCTCCCGAGACCCTGCAGGTCCTCGTCCAGCAGCTCGACCACGGCCTGCCGCTGCCTTCCTACGCCCATCCGGGCGATGCCGGCGCCGACTTGCACACTGCGGTGGACATGCGGCTGCAGCCAGGTGAACGGGCGGTGCTGCCGACCGGCGTAGCGATCGCGCTGCCGGAGGGTTACGCGGCCTTCGTCCACCCGCGGTCCGGGCTGGCCGCGCGTTGTGGCGTCAGCCTGGTCAACACCCCCGGCACGATCGACGCCGGGTACCGCGGAGAGATCAAGGTGATCGTGGTCAATCTGGACCCGGCCGCGCCGGTGCAGTTCGCGCGTGGCGACCGGATTGCCCAGCTGGTGGTCCAACGGGTGGAATGCGTCTCGTGGGTGCTCAGCGAAGCCCTGCCTGATTCGGTCCGCGGGGCCGCCGGGCACGGGTCGACCGGGGGTCACCGCGCGCAAGAGGCCGACGGGACGGACCGGTAGTGGCTTTCCGGCGCCGCGGCAAACGGTCCTCCGACGGCTCCGACGGCTCCGACGGCTCCGACGGCTCTGAGGCCGACGACCAGTCGGTGGCGGAGACCGGGCCGGCACCCTTGATCGAGGCGCCGACCGAGGCGGGCCCCTGGGACGCCGGCTCTGTGCCGGACACGGACATCGGCCGGCTGGATCTCGGCGGGCTGCAGATCCCGGCGATCCAGGATGTCGAGGTGCGGCTGGAGACCGATCCGGCCGGAGCCGTGGCCGCCGTCCTCCTGGTGACTGGCGCGAGCACCCTGCAGCTGGGCGCTTTTGCCGCCCCGCGGCGCGAGGGCATCTGGGCCGAGGTGCGGGCGGAGCTGCTGGTGTCGGTGCGCGATGACGGTGGCACCGGGGAGGAGCACGACGGTCCCTTCGGCGTTGAGCTGGCCGCCGCGGTCCCGACTCCGCAGGGCCGCCAGCCGGTCCGCTTCATCGGCGTCGACGGGCCGCGCTGGTTCCTGCGCGGAGTGTTCACCGGCCCGGCCGCCACACATCCGGCGCAGGCTGCGGTGCTGGAAGCTGCGCTGCGGGAGGTCGTGGTCAACCGGGGCGGGGACCCGCTGCCGGTCCGCGACCCGCTGCCCCTCGTGCTGCCGCGCGAGGTGCTCGAACAGCACGATGCCCAAGCTGAGGCCGACGCCGGCGTACCGGCCCCGGGAATGCCGGAACGCGGTCCGGAGATCACGGAGACCCGTTAACCCGGGGACGCCTACCCTGAAGGTCAGGCGAACGAGGGAGCTGGGCGATGCCGACGTCGACCGACGAGGGCAAGGACGGTCTATTCCGGCGCGTCGTCCGGCGCATCACCGCCTCTGAGCAGGAGCTCGACGCCGAGGAACTGCAGGACCAGGTCGACGTGGCCGGCGCCACGCCGTGCCGGAACGCCGGTGACGGCGGACATGGAGAGGTCCAGCTGGTCGGGCGCCTGCGCAGCGTCCGGTTCACCCCGCACAACAACCTGCCGACGCTGGAGGCCGAGCTCTACGACGGCACCGGAGCGGTCAGCCTGGTCTGGCTGGGTCGGCGGCGGATCGCCGGGATCGAGCCGGGCCGGTGCCTGGTGGTGCGCGGCCGGGTGTGCGTACAAGGCTCCCGCGATGTCATCTATAACCCCTGGTACGAGCTGCGCCCGGCCGGCCCGTGAGTGAGTCCGTCGCTCCCACCCGCTTCGTCGAACAGCTCGGCGGCGTCAAGGGCATGGTCGACTCCGGCCTGCCGGTCGTCGTCTTCGTAGCCGTCAATGCGCTGGCCGGCCTGCGCTGGGCGATCGGGGCCGCATTGGCCGCCGGGGTGCTGGTGTTCATCGTCCGGCTGGTAAGGCGGGAGCGCCTGCAGTTCGCCGTGAGCGGGTTGCTGGGCGTTGGCGTGGCCGCTTTCTTCGCCTGGAAACTGCGTTCGGCGGCCGGCTTCTTCCTGCCGGGAATCGCGGTCAACGCCGCGTATCTCCTCGCGTTCGCCGGATCGCTACTGGCCCGGCGGCCGCTGGTCGGGCTGCTCTGGACCTACCTCGGGGACGGGGTCCCGGACTGGCGGCAGCGGGCCCCACTGCGTCGGGCTTACACGCAGGCGACGGGCTTGTGGGCGCTCATGTACGCGGCGAAGGTGGCCGTCCAGGGGCCGCTCCTCATCACGCACCGGACCGGCTGGCTGGCGGTGGCAAAGCTCGCGATGGGCTATCCGCTGTTTGCCCTGGTTGCCGCGGCCACGGTATGGCTGGTCCGGCGCGGCCGGGCGGCCGACGGCCGGGCGGCCGACGCGGCGGCGCTGCCGGTCGGCTGAGTGGCCCGTCGACGGGCCAGCACCTGGCCTGGAGCCTAGATCGAGCCGCCGGACACCGCGTCGTGTATCTCGCGCTCCACGTCGTCGGTGGCCAAGAACATCAGCTCGTCACCGGCCTCGAGCGGGTCATCGGGGGAGGGGACCAGCACGCGCGGCCCGCGCAGGATGGCGACCAGGGCCGCGTCGCGCGGCAGCTCCAGCTCGCGGACCGGCCGGCCGACATGGGGAGCGTCGGCGGCCATCGTGATCTCGACGAGATTGGCCTGGCCCTGCCGGAAGGTCATCAGCTTGACCAGGTCGCCCACGGAGACCGCTTCCTCCACGAGGGCGGCGAGCAGTCGGGGAGTCGACACGGCGACGTCGACGCCCCACGAGTCGGTGAACATCCACTCGTTCTTGGGATGGTTGATCCGGGCGACCACCCGGTTGACCCCGAACTCGGTCTTGGCCAGCAACGACACCACCAGGTTCACCTTGTCGTCGCCGGTGGCCGCGATCACCACGTCGTAACCCTGCAGGCCGGATTCCTGCAGCGTCGACAGCTCGCAGGCGTCAGCCTCGACCCAGGTCGCCTGCGGGATGCTGTCGCGCTTGACCGACCGCGGCTCGCGCTCGATCAGCATGACCGCGTGTCCGCTGTCGATCAGCTCCTGGGCGATGGAGCGGCCGACGTTGCCGGCGCCGGCGATGGCGACTCTCATCCGGCGCCGCTTTCCGGTGCGGTCGCGGCGGCCTTGCGTACCGATTCGGCGGTCGAATTGTCGACCAGCAGGTACACCCGGTCGCCGTCCTGCACGACCATCGACGGCGCGGGCAGGGTGCCCACCCCGAAGCGGGTGACGCAGGCCGCCCGCGCCCCCACCGCACGCTCGAAGTCATGCAGCAAATGGCCGACCCACTGTTCGTGCACCGGCACCTCGACGATCGCCACGTTGCTCGTCGGGTCGCGCCACAGCTCCTCGGTGCCCTCCGCGAGCAGGGCGCGCATCATCCGGTCGGCCGTCCACCGGACGGTCGCGATCGTCGGGATGCCCAGCCGCTCGTAGACCTCGGCGCGCTTGGGGTCATAGATCCGGGCGACGACATGGTGCACGCCGAAGGTCTCCCGGGCTACCCGGGCGGTGATGATGTTGGAGTTGTCCCCGCTGCTCACGGCGGCCAGCGCGTCGGCCCGCTCGATGCCGGCTTCCATCAAGGTGTCGCGGTCGAATCCGATGCCGGTGACCGTGTCGCCGGCGAAGTCGTGCCCGAGCCGGGCGAAGGCGACCCGGTCCCGGTCGATCACCGCGACCGAATGCCCCCGCACTTCCAGTCCCCGCGCCAGCATCGAGCCGACGCGGCCGCACCCCATGATGACGTAGTGCACGACGCCGGACGCTACACGCGTGCCGGCGGTGGCACGGAAAGCCCGGCGCGGGCCGCCAGGTCGGCTCCCGCCCGTACGATCGCCGGGTGCCGAGTGTCGCGTCGCTGTCCAAGCGCCTGTTGCTCGGCCGGCCGGTCCGCAGCGAGCAACTCGGCGAGACGCTGCTGCCCAAGCGGATCGCGCTGCCGGTCTTCGCCAGCGACGCTCTGTCGTCGGTGGCCTACGCCCCGGAGGAGATCTTCCGGACGCTGAGCGTCGCCGGCTTGTCGGCGTACGCCTTCACACCGGCCATCGGGCTGGTCGTGGCGCTGGTGATGCTGACCGTGGTCGCGTCGTACCGGCAGAACGTCCGCGCCTACACCAGTGGGGGCGGCGACTACGAGGTGGCCACTACCAACCTGGGCCGCCCGGCCGGGCTGACCGTCGGCAGCGCCCTGCTGGTCGACTACGTGCTCACCGTCGCGGTGTCGGTGTCGTCCGGCGTGGCCAACCTGGGCGCCGCCGTGGCCTTCGTCGGCCGGCACGAGGCCGTCGTGGCGATTCTGCTCATCGCCGCCCTCACCGCGGCCAACCTGCGGGGGGTGCGCGAATCCGGCACCGCCTTCGCCATCCCTACGTACTGCTTCATGGTGGGGATCTTCGCGATGGTGCTCTACGGCTTCGTCCGGATCGGCGGGGGCACCCACCTGCGGGCAGCGAGCGCCAGCCTGCATCTGCAGGGGGAGCGCTCCTATGCCGGCTTCGCCCTGACCTTCTTGTTGCTGCGGGCCTTCTCCTCAGGCTGCGCGGCGCTGACCGGGGTCGAGGCGATCAGCAACGGCGTGCCGGCCTTCAAGCCGCCCAAGAGCAAGAACGCCGCCACCACGCTGCTGCTGATGGGCGTCATCTCGGTCACGATGTTCATGGGGCTGGTCTTCCTGGGCCGGGCGACCGGCCTGAAGGTGGCCGACGACCCGGCAAAGCAGCTCCCCGGTGCCACCGGCGGCCAGCTCGACACCGCGATCGCCCAGCTGGCCCGGACGGTGTTTTCCAATCTCCCCGCCGGCTTCTACTTCGTGACCATCTCGACCAGCGTCATCCTGGTGCTGGCGGCGAACACGGCGTTCAACGGCTTCCCGGTGCTGGGGTCGATCCTGGCCCAGGACCGCTATCTGCCGCGCCAGCTGCACACCCGCGGGGACCGGCTGGCCTACAGCAACGGGATCATCTTCTTGGCGTTGTTCGCCTCGGTGCTGGTGTTCGCCTTCAATGCCAACGTCAACCGCCTGATCCAGCTCTACATCGTCGGCGTGTTCGTGTCCTTCACCATGAGCCAGATCGGCATGGTGCGGCACTGGACCGGACACCTGCGCATGGAGACCGACCCGGCGCTGCGCCGGCGAATGCAGCGGTCGCGGGTGATCAACGCCTTCGGCGGGGCCATGACCGGCGCCGTCCTCGTGGTCGTGCTCACCACGAAATTCGTCAAGGGCGCCTGGATCGCGGTAGCCATGATGATCTTCATTTTCATCACCATGCGGGCCATCCGGCGCCACTACGACCGGGTGTCGCAGGAGCTTGTGCCGGCCGAGGATGCGCCGATCCTGCCGGCTCGCAACCACGGCATCGTCCTGGTCAGCAAGGTCCATCAGCCGACGCTGCGGGCCATCGCGTACGCCCGGGCCACCCGGCCGGACACGCTGACCGCGGTGACCGTCAACGTGGACGACTCCGACACGCGGGCGCTGCAGGAGGAGTGGGACCGCCGGGAGATCGCGGTGCCGTTGACGGTGGTGGAGTCGCCGTACCGCGAGATCACCGGGCCGACGTTGCGCTACATCAAGAGCGTCCGGCGGGACAGCCCGCGGGATGTTGTCACGGTGTTCATCCCGGAGTACGTGGTGGGGCACTGGTGGGAGTCGCTGCTGCACAACCAGAGCGCCATGCGCCTGAAGCGGCGCTTGCTGTTCGAGCCGGGGGTCATGGTCACCAACGTCGCCTGGCAGCTCAAGTCGGCCGAATACCGCGCCGTGGGCGCCGGCTACCGACCCGGCGACACGCGCCGGGGCGTGGGGGCCGCCGACTCTCCCGCGGACGGAGCTGCTGACGAGCAGGTGGCGCCCCGCCCGTGACCGACAATTGGACCGGCCGGGAGCTGCAGCTGCAGGTGGGCCCGGTGGCGCACGGCGGGCACTGCGTGGCGCGCTTCGAAGGCCGGGTGGTCTTCGTCCGGCACACCCTTCCGGGCGAGCGGGTGGTCGCCCGGGTGACCGAGGACCGCGGCGGGTCGTACTGCCGGGCAGATGCGGTGTCGGTGCTGGCGGCCTCGCCGGACCGGGTGGAGCCGCCTTGCCCGCATGCTCGACCCGGGCGGTGCGGTGGCTGCGACTGGCAGCATGCGACGCCGGCGGCGCAGCGCGCGCTGAAAGCCGCCGTGGTGCGCGAGCAGCTGGCCCGCCTCGGCGGCCGCTCCGACGTCGAGGTCGTCGTCGATGAGGTGCCCGGTGGCCCGCTGGGCTGGCGCAGCCGGATGCACTTCGCTGTCGCCGACGACGGAGCGGTGGGCCTGCATCGCCACCGTTCGGCGGTGGTCGAGCCGGTCGAGTGCTGCCCGATCGCGACACCCGCGGTGGACGAGGTCGGGGTGACCCGGCGGCGCTGGCCCGGCGCGGTGGCGGTCGAGGTGGTCGCTTCTTCGGCCGGGGACCGGGCGTTGGTCGTCACCCCCCGCCCGGGAGCCGGCCCGGAGCTGCCGGCGCTCGACGTCGACGATGTCGCCGTGTTGCGTCGCCGCGTGGGCCGTGGCGGCCCGGACCGCGTACGCGGGCACCGGGCGGTCCGCGAGCGGGCGCTCGACCGGATCCTGCGGGTCGGAGCCGCCGGCTTCTGGCAGGTCCACCCGGCGGCGCCCGACGTGCTGTCCGCTGCGGTGCTGCAGGCATTGCAGCCGCGGGCGGGGGAGTCAGCGCTGGACCTCTACTCCGGAGTCGGAGTGTTCGCGGCGGCCATCGCACCGCTGCTGGAAGCAGGCCGGCTGGTCGCCGTCGAGTCCGACGGCGCGGCCGCCAAGGACGCCGCCTTCAACCTGCGGGACTGGGCGGCCACGACCTCGGTCGTGACCGGCTCGGTCCGCGAGTATCTGGAGCGTCGGTCCCCCGAACGGGTCGACCTCGTCGTGCTGGACCCGCCGCGGGCTGGTGCCGGCGCCCGGGTGGTCGCGGGCATTGCCGACCAGACACCGCGGGCGGTGGCCTATGTCGCGTGTGACCCGGCGGCGCTGGCTCGCGACGTCAAGACCTTTGCCGGGCACGGCTACCGGCTGGCCTCGATCCGCGCTTTCGACCTGTTCCCGATGACCCACCATGTCGAGTGCGTCGCCCTGCTCACCCCGGACCGGCCGGCGCCGGGCGGGTGACGGGCCAACTGCCACCGTACTGGCCGGCCCGGGTGCAGCCGCCGGGCACGCCCGACTGGGAGGCGAGTGCGGTGTCCTGGCTGTACGACCAGGTGCCGGCGGACTACCGCGCCTACGAGGTGCTGCGGCGTTATCCGGTGCTGCTGGCCCGGCTCGCCGGCGAGCAGGTCGAGGCATCGGTGGAAGCGGCCAGAGCCGGGTGGCGGACGCTTCGCTCGGAGCTGCGCGACACGCTCCCCCCGGAAGCGGTGGAGGCGGCGATGACCGTCTACGAGCGGGAGGGCCGGCGGCTGGGTGAGCTCGGCCGGCAAGTCGCGGTGGTGTCGGGCGCGCTGCAGGGCCACCGGTGGGTGCCGCGGCTGTAAAGCGGCATATTCACCGGATCCGCACGCGGGCGGGCCGGTGCGGAGGCACTCCCCGGCTACAGTCGGAGGTTGTGAGCACCCTGCTGTCTGCCATCCACGGACCAGCCGACCTGCGCCGGCTGCGCCCCGAGGAGTTGCCCGCGCTGGCCACCGAGATCCGCGACTTCCTGGTCGCCAAGGTGTCACGGACCGGTGGCCACCTCGGCCCCAGTCTGGGCGCCGTGGAGCTCACCATCGCCCTGCACCGGGTCTTCGACTCCCCGGCCGAGCCCATTCTTTTCGACACCGGCCATCAGGCCTACGTACACAAGATGCTCACCGGCCGGCAGGCGGGATTCGACCACCTGCGGCAGCGCGGAGGACTGTCCGGCTATCCCAGTCGCGCGGAATCCGAGCACGACCTGATCGAGAACTCTCACGCCTCCACGGCCCTGTCCTACGCCGACGGTCTGGCCAAGGCCTTCGCCCTGCGCGGCGAGAAGCGCGCGGTGGCAGCGGTCGTCGGGGACGGCGCGCTGACCGGAGGCATGTGCTGGGAGGCGCTGAACAACATCGCCGCGGCCAAGGACCGCCAGGTGGTGGTGGTGGTGAACGACAACGGCCGGTCGTACTCCCCGACCATCGGCGGCGTCGCCGACCACCTCGCCTCACTGCGCCTGACCCCCGGCTACGAGCGCGTTCTGGACCTGGTGCGCGACAGCCTGTCGCGCACGCCGCTGGTCGGGCCGCCGCTCTTCGACACGCTGCATGGGATCAAGAAGGGCCTCAAGGACGCCATCGCGCCGCAGGGCCTCTTCGAAGACCTCGGGCTGAAGTACGTCGGCCCGGTCGACGGCCATGACACCGCGGCGGTCGAGTCCGCGCTGCGCCGGGCGCGGGACTTCGGTGGCCCGGTGATCGTGCACTGCGTGACCCGCAAGGGGTACGGCTACGCCCCGGCCGAGGGCGACGAGACCGACTGCCTGCACAGCCCTGGCGGGGCCTTCGATCCGGTCACCGGGGCCCAGCTGTCGGCGGGGGGCCGCAAGTGGACGCAGGTCTTCGGTGAGGAGATGGTGGCCATCGGGGCGGAGCGCACCGACGTGGTCGCGATCACCGCCGCGATGCTGCACCCGACCGGGCTGCATCCCTTCTCCGTGGCCTATCCGGAGCGGACCTTCGACGTGGGGATCGCCGAGCAGCACGCGGTCACCTCGGCGGCCGGACTGGCGATGGGCGGGATGCACCCGGTCGTCGCCATCTATGCCACCTTCCTGAACCGCGCCTTCGACCAGGTGCTGCTCGACGTGGGGCTGCACCAGTTGCCGGTGACCCTGGTGCTGGACCGGGCTGGGGTGACCGGCGACGACGGCGCCTCCCACAACGGCATGTGGGACCTGTCGCTGCTCAACCTGGTCCCCGGCATGCAGATCGCCGCCCCCCGCGACGAGCCGACACTGCGCGAGGAGCTGCGCGAGGCGGTCGCCCACTCGGGCCCCACCGCCGTCCGGTTCCCGAAGTCGGCACTGACCGACGACCTGCCGGCGTTGCGCCGGGCCGGTCCGGTCGACGTGCTGATCGAGCCCACCGAGCCAGACGTGCTGCTGGTCGCCGTCGGCGCCATGGCGCACCTCGCCCTGGAGGTCGCCGGCAGGGTGGGTGCCGAGGGCGTGCGGGCCACCGTCGTCGACCCGCGCTGGGTCAAGCCCGTGGCGCCGGAGCTGCTGGAGCTGGCTGCGGCGCACCGGCTGGTGGTCACGCTGGAGGACGGTGGCCGCTCTGGCGGGGTCGGCGCCCAGCTCTCCCAGGCGATGCGCGACGCCGACCTCGACGTGCCCACCCGCGACGTGGGCATCCCCCAGCAGTTCCTCGAGCACGGCAACCCGCTGAAGATCCGTGCCGAGATCGGGCTGACCGCCCAGGACGTGGCGCGGCAGGTGGTCGGCTGGGTGTCGCGCCTGGATGCCGACGTGGAAGCGGACCGCTCCGCGCGTCAGCGGTAGCGGACCGGACGCGGCCAGAACTCGTCCGGCGCCGCATCGGCCAGCGCGTCGCGCGCCGGCCGTCCCCCCGCCCCGACCATGGCGACCTCGTCGGCGGTGATCAGCAGCGGTCGGGCGAAGCCGCGACGCTCAGGGTCGGTGGCCGCAGCCGCGGCTACGACGAACGCCGGGTCGATGCGCCGCAGGTCGGTCCATCCGCGGTCGCGCATCGGCGCAGCCACTGCCGCCATGCTCTCGCCCGGCCCGAGCAGCGACACCCGGAAGGCGCCGCAGCCCAGCAGGGTGACGACGTCGCAGTCGCCCATCGGTCGCAGTGGCGCCTGGGCCGACCGCAGCCGGCGATCGACCGCGATCCGGCACATGTCGCCGAGGTAGGCCCGGGCCGGGGCCCACCACGGCGACGGGTCGACGCCCGCAGCGCTCCACACGGCCGGCGCGACGATGACGATCGAATCAGGCTGCGCGCGATCTAGTCCCAAGACGCCCAGACCGACGTCCATGGCCCCGCCGGGCACGGCGAAGCGGACCCACTCCGGCCCCGGATGCAGGTGGTGGCCGACCGGCAGCCCGACCGGTCGGGCCAGCTCCGCCAGCTCACCGAGGTGGCGATCAGCGATCCACCGGCGGGCCAGCAGCCAGCGGGCGAGTCGCTCGTGGCCGGCACGGCTGTCAGGGGCCGCGCCGCCCAGCGCCTGCACGCATTCGAGCCACGAGACGTCGATGTCTATCGTGCCGGGCATCGTCACGCCCCTGTCGCTGGGCCGCACGTCGACGTCGTGCAGCACCGATACGGCGAGGACGCCGCATCTCAGGCCCTGCGCACTGGGCAGTTCCATAGCCAAAAGATACCGTTTGGGGTCGGCTCGGGATCGGCCCGAATGGGTGAGCTCACGGTGCCTTCACGCCGCAATGGCACGCTGGTCTGGTGCGGGTACTCATTGTCGAGGACGAGCAGGCGCTGGCCGACGCCATCGCCCGGGGGCTCCGGCAGGAGGGCATGGCGGTCGACGTCGCCTACGACGGGCCCGAGGGGCATGAGAAGGCGTGGGTCACCCAGTACGACGTTGTCGTACTGGACCGCGATCTGCCCGGCATGTCCGGTGATCGCATCCTCGCCGACCTGGCGGCGGCCGGCGCCCTCACCCGGGTGCTGTTGCTCACTGCCAGCGGCACCGTCGCCGACCGGGTGGAGGGGCTGCGGCTGGGCGCCGATGACTACCTGGGCAAGCCGTTCGCCTTCGACGAGCTGGTCGCCCGGGTCCGCGCGCTGGGCCGCCGGGCGACCCCACCGACTCCGCCGGTGTTGCGGGCGCACGACCTGGAGCTGGACCCGGCCCGGCGCACGGTCACCCGCGCCGGAGCCGCCGTCGAGCTGACCCGCAAGGAGTTCGGCGTCCTCGAAGTGTTGCTCGCCGCGGACGGGTCGGTGGTGTCCAGCGAGGACCTGCTCGAGCGGGTGTGGGACGAGAACGCCGACCCGTTCACCACCACGGTCCGGGTGACCATGATGACGTTGCGCAAGAAGCTCGGCGAGCCGGGGCTGATCGAGACGGTGGTGGGCTCCGGCTACCGGATCACGCCGGGCTCGGCCGGCCGGCCGGCGACCGGCCGGCCGTGAGCCACCTGCGGCCGACGTTGCGGCTGCGCTTGACCCTGCTGTACGCCTTCATGCTCGTCGGGATGGGCTTCGTCCTGCTCACCACCGCCTTCCTGCTCCTGCGCCAGGCACTGCACAGCGAGCCGCGGATCCGGCCCGGAAGCGCGGTGATCGTCGACCTCGACGCCGGCCACCAGTCCGTCATGGATGCCCGCGCCTTTCAACTCCAGCGGCAGCGGCAGACCGAGCGGACCCTGGTCCGGCGCGGCTTCTATGCCCTCGGCGCGGTCGGTCTGGTCGGCACCGCAGGGGGATACCTGCTCGCCGGCCGGGCGCTGCGGCCCCTGCAGGCGGTCACCTCGACGGCCAGGCGGCTGTCCACCGAAACTCTCGACCAGCGGATCGCCCTGCAAGGCCCCGACGACGAGCTCAAGGAGCTGGCCGACACCTTCGACCAGATGATCGCCCGGCTGGAGGCGGCGTTCGACAACCAGCAGCGGTTCGTCGCCAACGCCAGCCACGAGCTGCGTACGCCCCTGGCCGTGATGCGGACCGAGGTCGACGTGACGTTGCGGGACCGCAACGCCTCCGACGCCGACCTGCGGCAGATGGGGATGGTCGTCCGGGAAGCCACCCAGCGCGCCGAGCGGCTGGTCGACGCACTGCTCCTGCTGGCCAGCGCCGATGCCGCTGGGCGGGAGGGCCTGGCGGTCCGCGAGCCGGTCGCTCTGCCAGGCGTGGTCGGCGCCGCCATCGACGCGGTGGGCGCCGAGACGGCGGCCGCCGGCCTGCGGTTAGAGCGCCACCTGGAGCCGGCGGTGGTCGTCGGCGACGCCGGCCTGCTCGAACGGCTGGCCGGCAACCTGGTCGAGAACGCCGTCCGACACAACGTTCCGGGCGGGTGGCTGGGGGTACGGACCGGCACGAGGGACGGTTGGGCGTCGCTGGCCGTGGCCAACAGCGGCCCGGTGCTAGATCCGGCGCAGGTGACGGGACTGTTCGAGCCGTTCCGGCGTGGCGGCACGGCGCGCACGTCAAACCGCGGAGCCGGCCTGGGGCTGTCGATCGTGCGGGCGGTGGTCCTCGCTCACGGCGGGACGGTGCAGGCCCAGGCCAGGCCGGACGGCGGGCTCGAGGTGCAGGCCCAGATGCCGGCGGCCCAGATGCCGGCGGGTCAGGTGGCGGCTGGCCGGTTGCCGGCTGCTGGGTGGCCGGCCGGTCGGTCGCCAGCCGAACACCCTCGCTGACCAGCTACGCTGTCGGCACTACGCAGGGGAGCTCGGGCATCGCACCGGGCTGAGAGGGCGACTGCACGTGTCGCCGACCCTTTCCACCTGAGCTGGGTAATGCCAGCGGAGGGAGCGACGGCCATGATCGTCGAGATCCAGGTGCTGCCCACCCCGGCCGGCACCGCCGATGACCCGCACGCCCACGTCGAGGCCGCGATCGAGGTGATCTCGCGAAGCGGCTTGCGCTATGAGGTCGGCCCGCTCGGCACGTCGATCGAGGGGTCGCCCGACCAGATCTGGCCGTTGCTGCGCGCCGCCCACGAGGCGGCCCTGGCGGCGGGTGGGGCCAGCTCGATCGCGGTCATCAAGGTCGCGGAGGGCATCGAGCGTTCGATGGCCGACCTGACCGCGAAGTTCCGCCCGTGAGCGCCACGGTCCGTCCGCTGGCCTCGGCTGCCTGGCTACCCCGGCGTCGGGTGGTGAGCGCGCTGCCGCGCTGGGTGGCCCCGCTGTTGCTGGTGATCGCCCTGCTGACGGCCTGGCAGCTGTGGGTGAGCGTGGGGCACGTCGCGGCCTACCTCCTGCCGGCCCCGAGCCGGATCGCCGGCGCCTTCGTCAGCTCCCGTGGGCTGCTGGCCGGTCATGTCATGACCACATCGGTGGAGGCGCTGCTCGGCCTACTGGCCGGGGCCGGCGCCGGCGTGCTCCTCGCGGTGGCGATCGCCAGCGTGGGCCTGCTCCGGCGGGTGCTCTACCCCCTGCTGGTGGCCAGCCAGACGATCCCCATGGTGGTCCTCGCGCCATTGCTGGTGCTGTGGTTCGGCTACGGGCTGACGCCGAAGGTGGTGGTGGTCGCCCTGATCGTCTTCTTCCCCGTCGTGGTCTCGACGGTGACCGGCCTGGCCGGTGCCGACCATGAGCTGGTCGACCTGGTCCGCAGCATGGGGGCGTCGCGCCGCCAGGTGCTGCGCACGGTGCTGTTCCCGGCAGCGGTGCCCGCGTTCTTCGCCGGGCTGCAGATCAGCTCGGCGTACGCGGTGGCCGGCGCCGTCATCGGCGAGTGGGTCGGCGCGCAGAGCGGCCTCGGAGTCTTCATCGACCGGGCCCGGGCCTCCTATGCCGTGGACCGGATCTTCGTCGCGGTCGTCGTCGTCGCCGCGCTGTCGATGCTGCTGTTCGGCCTGGTCTCGCTGGCCGCCCGGATGGCGTCGCCGTGGCGGTATGTCACCGGCGCCCGGCCGTGAGGCGCGCCCGCCCGCTGCCCACGCTGCTCGCCATGCTGCTGGCAGCCGCGCTCGCCGCCGCCGGCTGCAGCTCGCCGGCGGCACAGCCGGCCGCCGGCGCCAGCAGTCGCAGCCTCAAGACAGTGACTCTCGTGCTGGACTGGACGCCCAACACCAACCACAGCGGCATCTATCTGGCCCGGGCCAACGGGTGGTACCGCCAGGCCGGCCTGAACGTCAAGATCATCGAGCCGGGGGCCAGCGGGTCGCTGCAGCCGCTGGCGGCCGGCCGGGCCGACTTCGCCGTCAGCGTCGCCGAGGACGTGCTGCCGGCCCGCGCCCAAGGCCTGCCGGTGGTGTCGCTCGGCGCCGTCCTCGGGCACAACACCTCCAGTCTGCTGTCGCTGGCCGCCAGCGGCATCCGCCGGCCCAGGGACCTGCAGGGCAAGACCTACGGCGGGTACGGCGGGCAGCTGGAGCGCGCGCTGGTCTCGTCGCTGGTCCGCTGCGACGGCGGGGATCCGCGGAAGGTGAAATTCGTCTCGGTCGGTGACGCGGACTACCGGGTCGGCCTCACCCGGCACTTCTACGACTTCGTCTGGATCTTCGACGGCTGGGACAAGATCCGGATGGCCACTATCGACCGGCTGCCCGTCACCACCATCCCATTCGCCGCCCACACCGGGTGCATCCCGGACTGGTACACCCCGCTGATCGCCACCAACACTGCGCTGGTCGGCCAGGACCCGCGTACCGTCCGAGCGTTCATGGCCGCCACGGCCCGCGGCTACCGGGAGGCGATGGCGCATCCGGACCGGGCCGCGGCGGCCCTGCTGCACGCGGCGCCCGAGCTCGACCACCGCCTGGTGGGGCTGTCCGCGAGCTACCTCGCCACCCGGTACGCCGCCACGGCGGCCGCCTGGGGGCACCAGGACCGGCTCACCTGGCAGCGCTTCGCCGACTTCCTGCACCGGGCCGGCCTGATCAAGACGGTGGACGTGGGTGCGGCCTATACCAACGACTTCTTGCCGGCCGGTGGCAAGGTGGGGTGAGGCCGTCGCTGGAGGTCCGGTCGCTGGTGCACAGCTATCCGGGACCGCCGCCGGTGCCGGTCCTGGCCGGGATCGACCTGGTCGTCGCGCCGGGGGAGTTCGTCAGCGTGGTCGGGCCCAGCGGCTGCGGCAAGTCCACCGTCCTGCGGGTGCTAGCCGGACTGCTGGCGCCGACGGGCGGCACCGCCTGCGTCGGCGGGGAATCCACCGTGGAGCGGCCCGGGCTGGTTGGTTATCAACCGCAGCGCGACCTGCTGCTGCCGTGGCGGCGGGCGATCGGCAACGCGGTCCTTGGCGCCGAGATCGCGGGCCTGCCGCTGGTGGCGGCCCGGGAGCGGGCGGCCGTATTGTTCCCGCGATTCGGGCTGGCCGGGTTCGAGGAGGCCTGGCCGGCGCAGCTGTCCGGCGGCATGCGGCAGCGGCTGGCCCTGCTGCGTACCTTCCTGCTGGACCGCTCCGTGTTGCTGCTGGACGAGCCCTTCGGGGCGCTGGACGCGATCACCCGCCGGCAGATGTACGCGTGGTTGCAGGAGGTGTGGCTGGCCGACGGCCGGACCGTGCTGTTCGTCACCCATGACGTGGAGGAGGCGCTCTACCTCTCCGACCGGGTGGTGGTGCTGTCCGGCCGGCCGGCACGGGTGCTGATGGACCTCGACGTCCCGCTGGCGCGGCCGCGCCGGCCGGACGTCGTCGGTCGGCCGGAGTTCGTGGCCGCGAAGGCCGCCTTGCTGGCCGCGCTGGACTCCTGACCTCCTGCCGCCGCCGAGTCGGTCGTCAGCGCCGCGGCCAGTGCCGCCGCCAGCGCTGCCGCGGTGAGCTGAGCCTGCCAGGGCCGCGCGCCCCCCGCTAGCAGCGCTTCCCGTACCGGCCCGGCGCCTGGTGCCTCCGGCGGGCGCCACGCGAGCCGGCGGACCAATTCGGGCGACAGCAGATTCTCCACCGGCACGGCATGCTCGGCGGATACCGCCGCGACGGCCTCCTTCGCGGCGAGCAGCCGGGCAGCCGCCGCCGGCTCGCGGTCCCGCCATCGGTGCGGTGGCGGCGGGTCGTCCGAGTCGGCCTTGGCCATCGGCAGCGCGCTGTCGGGAAGCCGGCGGGCCTGCTCGACCGCGGTGTACCACAGCTGGACGTGGCGCCGGGTGGCCCGGCCGCCGAAGACCGGCAGCCCGAGCAGCGCCTCGGCGGACCGGGGAAGCGCCTGGGCCGCGGCGATGATCGCCGAGTCGGGAAGCACCCGCCCCGGGGCAGTGTCGCGGGACCGGGCGAGCCTTTCCCGGGTGGTCCACAGCTCGCGGACCACCGCCAGCGAGCGAGGGCTGCGCACCCGGTGGATGCCGGAGGTGCGGCGCCAGGGATCGGCGCGGGGGGGCGGCGGTGGGGCGGCCAGGAGGGCAGCGAACTCCTCCTGGGCCCAGCCGAGCTTTCCCTGCCGCGTCAGCTGGGCCTCGAGGGCGTCGCGGAGCTGGATCAGCAGCTCCACGTCCAGCGCGGCGTAGGTCAGCCATTCCCGCGGCAGCGGTCGGGTGCTCCAGTCGGCGGCCGAGTGGCCCTTCTCCAGCCGGTAGCCGAGCACCGTCTCCACCATGGCGCCGAGGCCGACCCGCTCGAAGCCGGCCAGCCGCCCGGCGAGCTCGGTGTCGAAGAGCCGGTGCGGCCGCAGCCCGATCTCCAGTAGGCACGGCAGGTCCTGCGACGCGGCGTGCAGCACCCATTCGGCGTCGCCCAGGGCCTCGCCGAGGG
>JAABUK010006164.1_pt1 | contig 18092 bp, 15 predicted proteins | sample 5559141 | NCBI WGS metagenome assembly JAABUK01 (sample SAMN10711869, study PRJNA513367) | rock metagenome | isolation source: Antarctica rocks | place: Antarctica: Victoria Land, Pudding Butte nord | collected 2016-01-03 | reverse complement strand
CACCCACCCTATATCCTTCATACCTTCTGAAGATATAGAACTTTCACAGGAAGAGCGCATAACGCTTGCTCACGCCCGTTGGAACGAGGCTTCAGCAGCCAACGAAAATTCTTCCCAAGCAAAACTCGCTCGTCAATATAAAATACCAAGTAGTACTCTTTGAAATTGAATCAATGATCGAAAGACTGCTGCTGCACGCAATCAGCAATTTCAAAGACTTAGCTTCGAAGAAGAAGCAGCTATACGTGACTGAATTCTACGTCTTCAGACCTGAGACTGATCTTCTCATGTGAAGCAAGTACATTCAATAGCTAAAGAACTACTAATAAAAAAGAATGATGATAAATCAGTCGAAGTTAATTGATTTCAGAAGTTTCTGAAACATCATTCACAAATCAAAACAGTATATATTTCTTCGCTTGACAAAGAGCGTGCTATGACTCAGAATCACGATATTTTAGCTGACTGATTCAATCTCTTTCAGAGTTTAAAAAAAGAACATGAAATAGAGATAGAAAATATCTACAACATGAATGAAAAGAAATTCATGCAAAAAGTCATTGCTAAGCTTTGAATCATGATTTTCAAGTATGAAAAGACTTATATGATTCAATGTGACAATCAAGAGTGAGTCTCATTGATTGAGTGTATATCTATAAATGAAAGAGTCTTAAAGTCGTGAATTATCTTCAAAGAAAAACTACAGCAGAAAATCTGATACGAAGTACTCAAAGAAAATCATATTGCTCTGAGCAAGAATGACTGAATCAACAACGAATTGAGTCTAGTCTGAATACAAAAATGCTTTGATTCAGAAACTAAAATCTGTCAGAAAAATGAATATCAAATGCTATTAATTGATGATCATGCTTCTCATATCATTACTCAGATGATTGATTATTGCATCAATCAGAAAATTATTCTACTGTATCTTTCAACTCATACTACTCATCTGCTTCAATCACTCAATGTTGAAGTCTTTGCTTCATTAGCTACTGCATACAAGACTCATGTTCAGCGAGTTACTCAACTTGAAATCAGCTACTCAATCAATAAAACTGTTGAGAAGTGCGATGACAGACTCGTTTCTAGCAGCTCGCGCGTCACGACTCAGTCACGTTAGCAGTATATAGATAGAGCAGTCTACGACTTCTCTCTACAATCTGCATAGATTTCACCATATGTAATACTGTTCATTCTATTCTTTCAATAGATTATGAGTCTTGATTAGCAAGAAGCTTTCAACGTAATTAGATTGAAACATTCTAAGCATTTGATGCTCGACAACTCGATACAAGACTTATTCAAATGAGCAATCAGCGATCACTTACTATGCGTCTCACAAGAAGACAAATAAGTACACTGACTTAGAGAAGTTCAGTGAAATTCGACAGCTTACTACGCATCTCACAAGAAGATAAATAAGCACTCACATCAAATCAACAGTTTACTACAAGTTCTCAAGAAAGTGAACAAATAGACATACTTGAACGCGTCGAAGAATGCATAAAATTTTCATCATCATTGACGAGATTACATTCTCTTCACTTCACTCATCAATCTATTTAATATTCTTATTTTATTCTTCGATTTTAACAACAAGCTGAGTTTACATCAACATCATGAACTTCGACGACTTCTTCATCAAACGACGATCTGTTCTCATTCTCACTTGCAAGAACTGCGACCAATGATTTTCTCTCATGAAGAGATGACTCATTGAAAAAGACTTGTGATTCATCATTGAAGACAAGTCTGACTTGAACACACTCGACAACGTCATCAACATCATCAGCGAAATTCAATCTTTCGATTTCAAAAGTCAAAAGATCGATGCAAAAGCTCACTACTGACTGATCATCTGCATCATCATTGATGATCAAGAACACACTGCAGACAAGATGTCAGCAAAAGAGATTTGAGATACTCTGAGCTACAAATACAAAGAGAAGTTACAAATTACTGAGAGACAATATCTGATGAACTTTATCGACTACAGAATGTTGACGAATATTTCTATTGAAAAAACATGAATACATCTCATCAAGCTGACTTGAAAGATCATCACAATACAGAATGACATGAGTGATTTATTCAAGTCAGAACGTTGCTTTCAAGTCTTACTTCAATCACTGTCAGATGAATACATGATCATTCAAGATATCATTGATGCACAGAACAAGTCAGATGTTGAGAGAGAACTTTAAAAGCTACAAGAGAAGAAAGCACAATTGAAAACAACAGAGACTGCGCTATGAATCAAGCGAAGAAACGAACGCGAGCGTACTGATCGAGAGCAGAACAAACGCAAAATCAGTCATCGTTGCAAACACTTTTCAGACTTCGACAGCAATTAATTGCATCGTCGATTTCTAAGATGTTTTCTCTGTGAAGACAAACATCATCTAGTCGATTGCTCTCATCTGTCTGCAGCTCAAGAGCTTGTGAAGAAATGCAAAGACAAAGATAAAACAAGACACAAGAATGCTGATGATCTTCAAACTCTCATTGAGCTTTTGAAGAGCAAATACAAGAAGCACAGAGTCTACAACGTGAAAAGTGACTCTGAAATCTCTGATGATGATGAGAATGATGAGAACGAAGAGAGCAAGAATATTGCAGCTTTGTCAAAGAACATTGTCAATAAGATTTCTGAATTTAACTGAATTGCAGACTCTGATGTCTTCTTGCATATGACTGATCAACTTCAACTTTTTAGTGAGTTTTTAATTTGCATTAAGAAATGTATCATCAAAGTTGAAGAGAGAAAATTGTATGTCAATCACTGTGACACAACAGTCATGCAAGATCATCATGAAAACTCAGTTAAGTTGTTCTCTATTCTTCATGTTTCTAAGCTTGAGATGAATCTTCTTTCTGAAAGAAGAATGTGTGAGAAAGATCTGCAAGAGAGTTTTGATGATAAAGATCTGTACATGCATGACAAGCGAGAAAAGCAGATGATTGAGACTTTAGAATGCAAAGATGTTTACATAGTAAAAAGAATTGCAAATGATCTTGATGAATTTGCATTACTATCAGCTATGCAACATGACATCTCATCAACATTTTCAGCAATGCACAGTTCAATGAATCTTGATGATTCAATGAATCTAGATCATTCTGCATCTCACACTAATGTGATTCATCATGAGAACGAGATCGAAGTTGATCACGATCAACTTAGCTTCGCAAATGACAAAAGCTTCAAGTTGTACAAGCTGTGACATCATCGTTTCACTCATCTTGAATCAGCAAAGCTTCATCAGCTTCATAAGATCATCACTCTGAAAAAACCTATTTTCATCAACAACAATCATGAGAATGTGTGTGAAATATGTGCGCTCATCAAGTTCATTAACAAACAAGAATACAACATCAATGATTGAAAGACAAGTATTTTGACTCTGATCTTCATAAACATCTGTGAATCACTATTGTTGTTTCTCGATAGTGAGTTGTACTTTTTAAAGATAGTGAACAATCACTTCAGAAAGACTTGATGCATTTCTTTGAAGCAACGATTCGATGCATCAGATGCTTTGCAAAAATGAAAACTCAGCATAGAGCTTCACAGCAATGTCAGACTTCTCTCAGTACGTAGCAACAACATCATGAAACTTAAAGTCATCTTGAATAGCTGATGCTCATCAGTTAACATTGCTTCTCAATACATTGTTTCACACATGTTAATTCAAAATGAAGTAGTCGAAAGAATCATATACATCACAGAAAACTTGATGCAAGTCATGATCAAGAATGCTGAACTTTTCATTGAGTTCTGAGCAAAAGCTGCAAAAACAGATGTCTATCTGCAAAATTGAATCATCATAAGACTCTTGATTGACGAAGTTCTCACGACTTCAAAAAAGACATTCATCGAGATTAAGCTCTCAATTGATCATGTACAAGTATGAGAATGCAAATGCTACTTGCACGTTGATCTCAAGTCGTTGTCAATCGAAGACAGATGAAACAAATTCATGAACAGAGATAAACTTGACACATTCATGAAATATGTGAAAGACATCAATAAACAATATTGTCTTTGAGTCTCAGATCTCAATCAAGTCATCAAGAGTCATGCTGTCAAGTTCACTGAAGATGAAAAGAGTGAAAACATGAACTTGTGACTTCATAAACAAACATTCAACGTTCTTTCAGAGTGAAGATCTGTAAAGAGATCATCAAAGAATAACATGTCAACTGATGTTTCAAAATCTGATGCTTTCATGATTGATGTTTCATCTGAATTGACTAATGCATTGAAGATTATCATGATCAATTTGAATGTACTATTCAAGATCACGTCACAAGCATCAGATGATCACAAAATTCACTTGAATGTTCAAATCACTCAGAAAGTCTTTGCATTAAGCATGTCGAAGTCAGCAGTTCAAACATTTCTGCATGTAGTCATTTCAAAGAGAAAAAAAGACAGCGAAGATCAACAATTGAAAGATTGTGCATTCAAGATTTCGCGAGCTATGATGATTTGATTCATCATAAAGAAAGTTAATGATGATGAGAGTGATTTTGACACAAGCATATCATAAGCATTATTCAACGTCAATGAATCTGACTCTTTTAAAGCAATAAGAATTCTCATGTTGAACATTTACAAAGATGTAATGCAGAACTCAGTTTGAAAAGAACTTTGAAAAGAAGCGATCAACGCAGAACTTGTAACACTAGTCGTTAATGAAATCTGACAAGAAGAAGTGTTGCTCAAAAAGATCAACATCATAACAAGCAAATGAGTTTTTAAGTCAAAGATGCACATCAATGATTCTTTTAACAAACTGAAGACAAGACTAGTGATCAGAGATTTCTCTTAAATTCATGAAGTTGACTACAAGAATACTTTCACATCAATCATCAAGTTTGACACTCTGCGAGTCTTTCTAGCTATCGCGACAATGAAAGATCTTGAACTTCATCAAGTCAATGTGAACAATGCGTTTACTGAGTCGTTTTTCAAAGAAATCATTTACATGTTTTCTTCATCTGAAATGAAAGTCAAATCTGACTGTATTCTAAGAGTTCTTTGAAGTCTTTACAATCTCAAGCAAGCTGCATGAGATTGACATGATCACTGTGTAACAGCGCTGTCTGAACTCGACTTTGCACAATGCATTGCAGACTCATGTCTTCTGATTCATAGATCAAAAGAAATCATGTTGCTATTATATGTTGATAACATAGTCATCATTTGCAAATCATTGAGCAACATTAAATGATTTAAGCATGAGTTTCAATGTGTTTTCAAAGTCAAGAATCTGAGAAAAATGAAGAAGATTCTTGATATTCAAATCACTTGCAACAGAAAGACACAAATCTTACGAATGAATTAAACTCACTATCTTCATGATGTTCTTGAAAGACTCAACATGAAGCAAGACAAGCACAAGACAACAGATCTTTCAATGAATGAATATGATGCTCTTTGCTCAGCTGAACTCGAAGATGTGAGAATCGATCAGCATGAGTATCAACAAGTCATTAAAAGTCTCATGTATGCTGCAATTCACACTCAACTCAACATCATTTTTGCTCTCAATCAACTAAGTCAATATCTCAGCAATTTTGCAGAACATCATGAACACATCTTGAAGAAGTTGATGTGATATGTTCATTTCATCATTGATCTAGACATCATGTACAAAGTCAGTGAAAGCATGAAGTTAGTAGAATACTCTGACTCAGACTACATCTCAGACAAACTAGATTGCAAGTTGATTCTCGTCTACATCTACATGCTTGATGAAGAATCAATCTTCTGAATGAGTCAAAAGCAAAAGTTTGTTGTCACATTGATCATCAAAACAGAGTACATGACTTTATCAATTTGCATCAAGAAGAGTCTATGAATCAATCAAGTGCTCAAGAACATGAATCTGACAAAGTACTTGAACATCAGTCACAGTCACGTCGATATTCTTGAGAAAATTACTCATCAATCTGTCTCACTTACACAGCTCAAAAAAGATAATCAAGCGACTCTTATGCTGATTAAGAATGCTCATATTCACGAATGATCAAAGCACATCGACATCGCTTATCATCACATTCGAAATCTGCACAAGAAGAATCAGATCTCAGTGAACTTCGTTTCTAGTCAAGATATGATAGCAGACGAATTGATCAAGTCACTATCTTGACAGAACTTCAAGAGATTCATTGAACAACTGAGACTGAAAAGCAGTGAAAGCTGAGAAACTCGTAAGCATCAAGTGAGAGTGTTGAGAAGTGCAATGACAGACTCGTTTCTAGCAGCTTGCGCGTCGTGATTCAGTCACGTTAGCAGTATATAGATAAAGCAGTCTACGACTTCTCTCTACAATCTGCATAGATTTCATCATATGTATACTGTTCATTCTACTCTTTCAATAAAAACGAACTTTCTGAAGCTTTATCAACTGACTCAACATGAGACAATTACATCATTAAATATTAGAAAGACATGAACAGCTACAGAACTTCTATCATTCAACTTAGTCTTAGTACTTCAGCACTTTTCTTCTGTTAAGAAACTAAAGCTAGACTGATCACGTCAAGTTGAATCATCGAGATCAAGTTGAGTTCTCGACTCATCAAGACTTGATTCAAGTCAGAATTCTTGACTTGAGTATTTAAATTAAGTCAGAATTCTTGACTTGAGTATTTAAGTTAAGTCAGAAGATTGAGATCAAGTATTGACTTGAAATACTCGACTTGACTCGTTAAGACATGAAGCAAAGTACTACTAATATTTATCTGAATGTCTGATAATGCAACAGAATAATGCAATTGATTGAAGAAAATTCATGCTTGTTCATTTACTACTGCTAATCTGAGATCACTATTATCTCATCATTCTTCTTTTTCTTCTTCTTCTTCTTCTTCTCATACTTCTTCTTGTACTTCTTCTTGTACTTCTTCTTGTACTTCTTCTCATTCTTAATCATATCTGCATCATCATCTCTCTTGCTAAATTTCATCTTCTTGTCATCGTCATCAATCTCAATGATATCATCAGATTCATCATTTGATGAATCTAGTGAATTAACTATCTTTTGATCAATCGCATTTTTTTCATTCAAAAATGCGCTCATGAATTTGTTGAATTCTTGTATAACATTTGAATCATTCATCATCTTCAATTCATTCAATTCTTCATGATGTAAAATGCGTTGCTGAATTAATTCAATAGTAGATATCATGTATCTTGACATGTTTTTCTCAAGTTCATCTTGTTGTGCAATAGTTTAATGCATATGTTAGTTTTATCTTTCACATCAAACACAGTACATACATCAACAGTAGAAGTAGTATTGAACATCATCTTCATGACTATTGCTTCAAGCTTCGCTCGCTTTGCAGCTTTCTTCTCTCTTGTCTTCTTCATCAAATTTGTCTCAAAGCATTAAGCTATTATACAATCAGCTTTTGAAACACATATGCATTACTCAAATGCATTATCATGCAGACTCTTTCTCACTCAATCATTCGTGATCATATCTTGCATATTGTTCTTCATTTTCATCTGCTTCGCTTTGATGACTTTCTAATAAATGCTGATGCTTCTCAATTTGATGAGTTGTTTATATAAAGTTACTCAATCTGCACTTTGTTTGATATAAAGAGTTTTCTGATTTTCATTTCATTTCATTGCATGATTTTTACTTGCAATTGACTGCAACTTGATTGATAGATTGAACATTCTGCGATTTTGATTAGTCTCAATGATAATGCATATAAATAATGCATAACAATCTTCTTACTTGATAGTGATGTTGAAGTGCTTTTTCTAATGAACTTAGTCACAATAGATGAGTGCAATGAATAGATGTGAGACGTAGAACAAGTTAGAGTTAGAATAGACGTTGAGCGTAGATAAAGTTAGAATTAGAATAAATGTAAGATGAAATGTAGATAAAATTAGAGTTAAAGCTGAATGTTAGAATTTATTCATCATCTTAGAACTGCGATCAACACATTCATCATATTAGTGCTAATATCAAAACATTCATCATATTGATTCTACTATAAACACAGTCAACAGTCATCATCTCTTGTTTACACATCATCTCTTGTTTACATCGTACTTCACTTTGCTCTCACTCAACTCAATAGTATCAAATTTTCAAATCATTGTCAGTTAATATACATCATGACTCGTTGCAAGCAAACAGATAATGCATTTAGATAATGCATTTCTTGTTACGCATTGCTGACAGACTTGATTTAGAACGAAAGTTTAAAGACGCATTGCATGATGATTTGAGAACTTCAACTTGTGATGATATGACATCAGATAATTGAATCACGAACGAATCAAGAGCAGACTTAAAGACTTTATCTGAAAGCAAGATCAATAGAATTGAGAAGATAATGCAAACAGATAATGCATCAAGCTATCAACAGTTAATTTATCGCGACAGTCAAAGAGAAAATGAAAGTCAGAAATCATTGCACTTTAAGAGATACATCGTTATCAGAGAGATGCAAATTTGTTGATATCAAAGATCTCATTCGAAAGAGTAGTTCATGAAATCATGCAGAATGAGACTGATACAAACAAGATGAGTCAGAGAATAAGCGATGCAAACTATAAAATTCAGACTTCAACACTGCTTGCTCTTCAGAAGATCACAGAAGCGTTTCTATGTGAATTTCTTGTCAGTAAGTGCATTATTCATTTGCATTACTCTTGATGTTTTACAACATTTACTAATATCATGTTTTACTTATGCAGATAGCAATCTTCTTGCTATTCATGTCAAGTGAGTAATTATTCAGCAGAGAAATTTGATACTCATGAAGACTTTGATGCGCAATCTCAAAATTTAGTTGAATCATGAATAGAAATAGCATTCATGATAACTTGATCAAACCAAGCTATCTAGCATAGCAATACACTCTATGAACTGCATTATCTCTTTGCATTATCTTGTAAGTGTGTTATCATACTACATACATTGACAATGCAAAAGCAACTTCAAATGAAATAATATTGAACATTTAAACATTAATAGAACATAAAACGTTCTGCAAATTTGTCTTGAAAGAATCATCAGATTTATTAATTGCGTTATCTTTATCTTCTTCTCTGCGATAAATATTTCATGCTTCAATGATAATTTTCTCAGAATTCAAGTTCATGATACAATTATAATACTTGAGAAGCATTATCTATTCAACTGATTCTGAAGTCATTTGTGATCAATTTCATCAACAAACTCTTCTTGCAAGACTAAATGTTCATTCAATATCTACAGAGAATATTGAATATGAAAGAACATTCTTAATCATTTGAGTCAATCTTGAATAGTTTGAGACGTTGTCTCTTTAATACTTTCATGTTGAAAACTTCTTGACAATAGCATCAGTGCAAAGATATCAATCATTTTCACTAACAGATACAGAGTGACGTTGAGTTTTTTGAAGAAGAGTTCATGTAATCATCATAACAGACTATAGCATTGTTAACAAATGATCAATTGCATTATCATATTGCATTATCTGATCAACATCACTAGTCACTTGCGCTCTGACTTCTGCAGTTGTAATTTTCTCTTCATAATGATGATGAAAATAGTTCTTGAACTTTTTTCTGTACTTGTCGTAATAAAAATGAGAATCATTCTCATTTACGTCTCAATCTTGATACAAATTCAGCTTTTGAGTAGAATTTAAAATCATAGCGAGATTGTATATCAGTTCATCTTTGCTCTTCGTCTTGAAATAGTACTTTGCAAGCTTGTTAGAAGCTAGTTCGCAAGCTTGAAGAACAAGTGCTTGTGAAGTACATGCATTATCGCGTACTATTGTCTCAATAACATTGAGATGATTGAAAAGAGCATCAAACATTCAAAATTCTAAATGTATGTCAACATTGATGATTTTAGATACAATCAGAGTTAACTCGTAGAAAGAATTTAACATGTTGTCAACAAGTAATACTAGTGATCATTCGTTTTTCTTTAATCAAATAGCTTGAATCTTTGCATCTATCAAGAATTTCTCGACTCATATATTGATTGTGTCGCGCAATTGATATGCACGTCGAAGCATTAAATAAATAGAGTTTCAGCGAATGCAAATGTCTTGTATCAATTTTCGAGATCTTGTGACTTAAAGCTTTAGAAAACGAAGCTTTCATTGAGAAGAACTGTTGATGACAATAGTAAGAGCGCAAATCTGTTTCACTGATTAGTAAATGCATTATCTTTTTGCATTATCAACTTGATAAATATCTTCTTGACAACAGTGCAAAGATCATTGCTTGTGATTACATTCTCGACTTGATCGTTGTCTAATGACACAGCGAAATTGTCGTTCAAAGTCTCTGATTCAATAGCTCTGATAAACTCTTGAGTCACTAGATTGATGATATAAGTCATACAAGATATTGAGTTTTGTGCTCTATTTCATGAAATGTCACGTCAACTGAGCACTCTTTCAAGCTTCTTCTTTAGAGTGTCATTGTTGCTTGCATTATTGATAACAACATCAAAAAACTTGTTCTTAATGTTGTATGTATTCAAAATCTTGAACAGCTTTTGCATCAAATGACGATTAGTATGCTCAACTTGAAGAGACGTAAATTCAATAAGATGTTCATGATATTGAAATGTAGCATTCATTCAATATATCAAAACTTTCAGATAAGCGACTTTTTGAGAACTAGATCATGCATTCAACGTAATAGAAATCTGTCGTGACTCTTTTAAATCTTGCTTTATCTTTGCATGAATTTCATCATATTTCGAGAAAATTATGCTTGACAATTTAGTGCAATAAACGAGAGTAATCTCTGAACGAAGCATTTGTAGTAACTGTCGAAAATGCTCATTTTCAATGGTTCAAAAAGGCAAATTCAGTGCAACGAAGATCTTGCACAATATCTTTTCCCAATTCTGTTGATTGAATTGAGATGATAAGTTGATATGACTTTTCTTCTATAAACACGTCAACTTTGCATTATTTATTTGCATTATCATATTGAACTTACATGATTGAAAGATATCTTCATCTGTGAAAAAGAGTTGAGTCGTTTTCATTCAAATCGTTTCATGCAAGCATTTGTCTTGAGATGCTTGATCATATTGATCGTACTAGATTCATCAATAGCTGTAGAATGATTTAGAATTTTAAGACAATTCTTGCATGAAATCTTAGAATATTCTTTCAACGTCAAGATCATTTGAATAAACTTGTTTCAGATGTGAAATTGTTTATTTACTTCGATCTTCTTGACTCAAAGTGAATTACCTATCTTTTTTTGAGTCTTGTTGATGACACTTTCGCCAACAGACATCTGTAGTCATCATTGTTGAAATTGAGCATTGATATCAGCACTTCACTCAACATACTGATTATTCTCTCTTAATATTAGAAGAGAAGTATCACGATAAATTCTATTCATCGCTTCTTGAAGAGTTTGTTTCTTTTCAACGAAAGCATAATTGATGTTTCGTGAATCTTGACTTGCAAATTCATTAGAATGAAAACTACTGAAAGTAAATGAATGAACAATTAAGAAATTAAACGCTTTCTTGATTGAAGATCTTGACAATTTGTTAGAATTATCAGAATCAGACATCATACAATATATTTTATTGATAATGCAACAAGGTAATGCACACAATGAGAAGAGAAATAAATTTGTTTGTTGCACGAAAGTCTTTCAAATATAATGACGTAATAGATTCAAAAATAGTAAATCTTGACATTTGACATCATTTTCAATTGCTTGACGAGTCAAGTCAAGAACTTGAATCGAACCCTGACTCGAGATCGATATCAAGTCGAGTCAGAAGATTGATATCGAGTAATCGAGTCGAGTCAGAAGATTTATATCGAGTAATCGAGTTGAATCAGAATGTAGATATGAAAACTCGACTTGACGATCAGTCTACATAACACGTCATTCATATATTGCTGAAAGAAGATCAATTCATGAGTCAGTTTGAATGATAGCATCTTGTATTTATATGCTTTTAAAGCAGTGATAAAAGTGATGTAATTCTTGTTATCAAGATGCATTCATAGTTTGTTGAATGCTGATATGATGTTCAATCTAGTCAAATGCTTGCAACTCACTATTTTATCAATGATCTCGTCTATTAGCGATAGAGAATATCTATTTCTTTTGAAAATGACATTTAGCTTTTGATAGTTTACGCAGAATTGAAGATCTTTATTTGCTTTAAGAATGAATAGAACAGAGAAGAAATAGAGAGTCTGACTAAAAGTGATGAATCTCTTTGACAGATTCTCATTTAAGTACTTCTTTACTTTCAGAAGTTTGACAGAGAACATTTAATAAACTCAACAGCAAGAAAGCATTGAATCATTGATGAGTTCAATTTTATGATCATAGAAACAATGAGAGAGTAGTTTATTCAATTGAACTCGATTAAAAACATCTAGAAACTCATGATATTTCAATGACAGCTTCGCTTTAATATCTTTCAAATTCTGAGTCATTTCATTGATTGAAGAGACGTTTAAAACGTTTAAATTGCATTGAGTGTTGTACGCGATTTCTTTATTGATGTCTGTCATGAATAGAGCAAAGACTTCAGTTTGATTCTTCTTTGAATGATTCAACAATGTTTTAAACGAAGCTGCGTTTATGCTTCAAATCAAGAATGACTCTTTCTGAGCAGTGATTGAAATGAATCATTTGAGCATTATAGAGATCTTAGTCTGAATGATTGAAGAGAGCGAAGATGATTGCAATTAACTTGAGTGCTTTGAATTAAGAGAAATTGAAAAAATCGAAATAGAAGTATTCAATTGATTTGAAAAAACAATGATGTCATTTTGCATATTCAGTAATATTTCGTTTTTATTCATTCAGAGCTTATTCAATATGACTTCATAATGATCAATATCAACTATCAACATTGATACAGTCAATTTCTTATGACTTTCAATGATGAGATTGAATAGAATTTTATGAGTGATGATCTTCTTAAATATCTTTTCATCATAATCTTTTATTAGCTTCTCTTTTGTCAGTGATATAAATTGAATTTTCAGTTTCTTGCATACTTTATTGACTAGATTAGAATGTATGATCATGTAAACGACTGAATCACTGTCTATTAGAAAACGAAGGCTGAAAGATTAATTCTGAAAGATGAGATGAATGTCAATTAGAAATGACTTTTCAAAGTAATTTTCTTTTGATAGAATTTTATCTAGTTTGCACAAAGATATAACTTCTATTTCTTCAATGATTTTTGAAGAGATGACTAGTTTTTTGAATCGAAATTTGAATTGAAATCGAAGCGATCATATTCATTGTTTACTGCATTAATTTTAGTAGATCGATTGAAACACTCTTTAGAGCTATGATCTGATTTATGACATATGAAACAGCTTTTGACTAAAATGTTTGCTTCTTTAACGTTAGTTAAAATCGCGTCGCACGACTTTAGATGATCAGACTTCAAGTGATCAACTGACTGAGTGATAACAGTCACTTTATGAAAGATAGTCTTAGAAAGATCATTAACGCGTTTGATCTTATTCTTGATCTCTCAAATGACTCACTGATCATTATTTAAATGAATCAGATAGAAATAAATTTCTTTTAAAGAATCAGATTGAACTAGTTGATCTACTTAAATGAATCAAAGACGAGAGTGTATTTTATCTTTCAAATCAGCGATCAGTTACTTCTTGTGATAGTCTAGATAGAAAGATAGACGTTGAAACTGAGTATAAAATTCACTGAACTTCTTGAATTCTTGAATCAAGTTGTAGTATTCTCTACGAAAGTTAGCTTTCTTATTCAAATCATCAAACAACTGAGCTAGTTCTTTCAAAAGATCTTCGATGATTCTATAGAGATTGACACAGTCACATTCACGTCTAGCTTGAATGATTTCTGCTGCGTCATTAAATAATCTAGAATGTACATAGCTCAATTTGACTCATTCATTAGAAAAGAGATCAACGTTGATCTCTAGTTTATTCTGAATTTTTTCGTATCAATTCTTTCAAATAGAGTTTTTTTCATCAGTAAACAGCGAAGAGTCAGGTATTTTTTGAGATTTAGAACGCTCAAAGTAGATGAAATCAGAAGAAGTGTTTTCTTTAGCTTAAAGTCTAGTCTTTAATTCTTTGCTTTCGTCTTCTTGTTGTTTATCTAACTCGTAGAGTTGATCTGTTTCTTCATCAAGAGCTAGACTTCAAGCTTTTCAAATTTCGTAAAACACGAGAGATATTATTGTTTCAGCAAATGATATGTCATCTTCATGAATGAATGATGCAGCACTTGATGATTTCGATGAATCAGCATCAAAGGTTTGAAAGAAACGATTTCGAAATTCTTTGAAATGCTCTTCAGTAAATGAATGACTAAACATGATGAGATTTGTTTGAAAGAGAATTGAACGAATGACGATGCTTGATGATTAAAGAAGAAAGATGTATAGAATGATGTTTAATCTTCAACAAAGAAGATGAGATTTTGTTTGTTGATTTGATTGATTTTCTAGCAAACAACGAAGATTCTTTATCGTTGAATCTATCAATTGATTTGATTCTTGAGCAATTCACGAAGATTTTTTATTATGATTCTCATAATCGAGTGAACTTTGCATACTTAATGAGCGATAAGTAGTCTAGCAATTCAAACAGTCTTGTCGTTGATTCTATTCAATTCTCTAATGTTGTTCTATCTTTTGATTATCGTTGATCATCAGATAAATGAATTTCTTTAGACTCGTTCTGTTTAAATGAGTATGTTGAATGAATAATGAGATCAGTATCATGTGATTAACGAATTCTTAATATAATGTCAGAATCATGTCTAAATGATACAATCAATGAAGATCAGAATTGATAGTGCTTGATCTTTAGAAATAACTATAACTGAATATTAAGAATACAGAAGAAGATTGATACAAAAGCTTCTATTTATGTAATGTTCAGAGACTGCGCTAGACTTGAAAGAAATGTGTTTGTGACATGAAAAGAATGTGATGTAGATAAACAAGATGTTGATGAAAGAAAAGAATATTAAGAAAGAAAAAGAATGTTAAGTTATATCTGAGTCAAATCTGACTGTCATGATGTCAGATCATCAACTCGATTTAGAACATAGATCATCAATATCTTAAATAATCTTGATTCATTGAACCTGTTTCGCAGTTCAATGAATCAAGTCATTAATCTAGTCATCATCATCTTAATCTAGTCTCAGCAATTCTGTTTCAACCATCTCAGTTGTGTGCATGAACTTCTGCAATCTTAAGTCAATAAAACTACTGTTTAGCCTTGATTCTGCTCGATTCATGTATATAAAAGTCGAGCTCTCGTTCTTTTCTTTCACTCTTTGTCTTTCGTCTTGTACATTATCTGATGTATTGTCTTGTACCTAGATTCTATCAAAGTAATAATAATACCAGTCTTTTATATTGATAGTATCTCTAGTCTAGCTCAGTCTTTGACACTGAGTCAGATCTCGACTAGATCATTGACTAGTTTTAATCATTACACAAAGAACTTGCTAGCGTTCACTGCAAATTGATTAAAGCTTCAGTCTTGTTCAGTCTTATCAATCTTGATACGCTCATAATACAAACTAATATGCATTTATTTGACGAGAGTTAATTGCATCATTTCTCGCTTACTCATCATTAAGAAAATAATACTTCTGAATGTTTTCATTCAGAAAGATGTGAAGATACAGTTAAGATGCAAATGATACATTCTCTTCTTCATAATAATTTCAACAAGCGATAACATTACAATAGCGTAATATTACAAAGATCAATGAAATCAATGATGAGAAAAGTACAAAGAACATGTTACAAATATCAATACAATCTCAGCACAAAGATTGCATCTGAGCAATAAGATGATAAAGATGCATAATGATTTTCAGAAAGCAGAAAGCATTCTTGCAATGTACATTAAAATTGAATGCATAAATTTAAATATTTATCTGCACTTTAAAAACATTTCAGACATAAATAGCTTGCGATGCAACTGCGAATGAAGTCATCAGATGATGAAGCATGTATTCATGCATTGCTTGAACTGATTGTATCTGCAATCAAGAATGTTACAAGATGCTGACTTCTTGAACTATTGAATAATCATCATCATCACAAAGAATCTCAAAGCAATAGCAAAGATAATGATGAAAACGAAGCTTTTGAAGCAATTTAAAGTGATTAGAACATTCATTCTTTAACATGCAATTAATATGAACAAATTTGATACATAGTTTCAAAACTCATTATTTCAACTACATAAAGTAATTGTATAAACTGTGAATGATTTTCTACCTTAGAGAATTTTGTTCACTTGATATAAATAGCATAGAGTTTCTCATGAGTTGATTTAATTGATATCACAAAAGTGTATGAATTTATTATTATTATTATTATGTCAATTCATTATGATATTAAATAATAATCTTGATTTTAATTTCATAAAACATGTATGAAATCTTATAAAGAATTAAGTATTTTTTTTTTAAATTCTTACTCGATTCAACACTCATTATGAATCTATGCGAGATTTTATATAATGTAGCGAGCGCTGTGCTAGCGTAGCGCTCTTTTCATATTTACTATCGCTTTTCTCTGCGCTTTATACTGTAACTGTTCTCAATGCAAGAACTCTATGAACTTATTCTCTCTTTACTTTCTCTCTCTTTCATTTAATTCTTTGATGACATCACAGTCTGAAATTGATTCAGTATGCTTGTCAAGAGTATCATTTGAATGATCACTGTTATCACGCTCATGATTTTTAGAAGCTTTCTTAAGTTCATGATGTTCTCTTTGCATTGCATCATCTTTCGTTCTATCTTTTATTTTGAACATGTTAATAAAATGTGCTTGATTGACATTCAATCTTTGTCACACTTGCACGTCATCATAATGATATCAAGTACTCATCTTTCATGTAGAAATTGATTGAAGTCAATTTTCTTGATGTGTAGCTGCGTCAATAGTGCGCTGTAAGACTTCACATGATCTTTGTGTAAATGCAGATGCTGATGAGTTATCTCTGATGTCAGATATTGAAAATGAGCTGCGTTGAATCTCTTTCTTCAAACTACTCTTCATGTCTGTTTGATCTGTTTCTGTATAAACATCAGTCACGTCATCATTTCAGTGCGCTGATGCTTGATCAGCAATAAAGATAACTCATGTGCATCATCAATCATCTTGTCTGTTGCTTCATTTTTGAGCACTTCTGCGTGTTCTGTTATTTAATGTAACTTCAGCGTGATTTCTTGAGATCAAATATTCTCATATGCAGTCTGAATTCATTGCAGACGTGTCTGATCTTTTGTTGATGTCATGACTTTCATTGTTTTCAAAAAGATTTGACTGTCACTGTATATCTTGTATATCTTTTCATGACACTCTTGATTTGCTGTTGCTACATCTGTGAAATGTTTCATCTTCACGACTAATTCTTTCAGCTCATCATGATGAATGTTATGATTCTAGCCTTCGTTTATTCTTCGTCTAGCCTTCGCCTGATTTCATTCTAATCGAGTCTAGCGAAAACCTGACCTAGAGATGATATCATTAAAACTCTGCATCATATGTGTAAGACGTCAACCCAATTGAGCCTAGCACAGAGCTGAGAAACACACATATAAGAATCGAGTTCTTTTCTGTAGATACTTTTCTTTCTTAGCATTTATCTATTAGTTAAATGACATTCATATGACTCGCTCTATGCTGACTTCTAACAGTAGATAAATGCTAATCAACTACTCTGCTATCAACATGTAGACGATACGAAATAATCTACTTCGTTCATTCAGAAAATTCGCAAGAAATTCTTCGAATTACTTTCATCAAAACACATCTTCAATCTCTCACAATGACACGCGACTCTGAATCAGTCGAGTCACGAACAGCTTGTCTGCTTAGAAGCACTGCTAATAGACGAGTTTTTCTTATTTCTTTCGATGCTTCAGCGAGATCTCAGAATGTCGCTATCTCATGAAACATCAACATGAGTCAACAACTTCGTCAATGAGCTATCGATCAGTCAGACGAGATCATCAAGATGCTGATTGAGCTAAGAGATCAACGAGACATGACTTTGAAACTCAA
>JAABUK010006163.1_pt1 | contig 18094 bp, 29 predicted proteins | sample 5559141 | NCBI WGS metagenome assembly JAABUK01 (sample SAMN10711869, study PRJNA513367) | rock metagenome | isolation source: Antarctica rocks | place: Antarctica: Victoria Land, Pudding Butte nord | collected 2016-01-03 | reverse complement strand
AAAGGGCCACTCAGAACTGCATGTATTAAACCCTAGGGGGAATGTGTGTTTCATGAATGCATTGAACAAACAAAGATGATGTCAGTGGACAAGGCGATTGCATGAACCATGCATCCACAGCGACTTGGTAATGCTAGTGGCGCATCACTCAAGGTAGAAAATGCAGCAGTGAACAACATGTGCACTCAAGGAACCTCCACACTTACAGCAAAGCGCACTCACTGTGTTGATAGGCAGATTCTGACTAATCAGAAGGCAGATCCTGACTGATTACAAGGCAGAATTTGACTGGTTGAAAGGCAGATTCTGACTGATTAGAAGGCAGAAGATGCAAGCAAAGGGCAACAGGTGCACTCACCCCAGTCCAGGAGGAGACCACGTAGACGGCAGCCAGACCAATGAATTGCAAGACTGTGAAGAAGGCAATAGCTCTGAAGGGCACTGTCTCCAGGAAAGCCACATGACCCTCACTCAGCAGCCTACAACGCACAGCACACCACAGTAGTACCATGGTACAATCCTATAGACAAAGCATGTACATGCTCTATGACTGTCACCAGGACACGTAACCAGGTTCCGTTATGCCATGTCACAATTCACTCAAAATAAAGATACGTCTGGACTCTCACTGTCTGGAGATGCCACTGCCACATGCATGACAACTTTGCATGCAGTTGCAAGGCTTGTAGTGACAACAGACATCAATACACAGATGACCACTCACCATGCGTTGGGGAAGGCCGGCATGCCAGGTGAACAAGAACGAAGACCACAGAGGAGATAGGCAGATGAGATGTAGCAAGTGCTTAGTCAGACTGCAAGTTTGGAGGTGCCTATGCTGCAGTTGCTGAAGCAAGTGTGACCAAGGGCTCACTTGTAGTACAGGCTCTTGTCAGTGCCAAGAAGAAGTATCCGCTGCCAGAATTGGTTGCCAGGCAAGGAATCTAAAGCCATGTAGGCAAAGTAGCCCCAGAGGACCGCCACAGGGCAGAACTTGATCAATGGTGTCAGGGCTGCACATGTTTGAAATGCTTTACTTGAGAGAAACAGAATCATACTTGAGAGATGCATTAGCACAACAGCAGCGCAGCATCAGGCAGCTCGGCATCAGGCAGCTTGTCATGCAGGTGCTGCTGATGTTTGCATGAAGCACTTTAGTCCCAAGTTGCAAGCAGACAGTTTCTGAGAAAGCATGGTCACAAGGGCAGCCTGTCATTGAGAGCGTAGGCATTGAGCCATTCATGAGGGGTGAGGGAGGGGGCCCAGGACAGGGGCAAGGGTTATCTGATGCAAGGCCAAGCCCAACTTACGCAAGCAGACTGCTACCAGCAAAGATTGAAGCAGTCCAGAAACACGCTGTTCCTGCACCTCCATAGGCAGCACAGCATCAATGTCCCTCACCAAATCAAACTCGTCAGCTGGTTTGGTAAGGCCATGTGGGAAATCTGCAAAGCAGACCTGATGGTGAGACTAGCTGCACCTGCTTTTGTTGATCTCAAGCAGTCAGACGGAAGGTGTTACCAAAGTATGAATAGCAATATATCCCAATGACAATGCACACCTAGGTGAGTCTCTACTGAGCTGGTACAAGAGGCATTGGCGCTCACAACATGTTTAGTCATAGATACGCACTAACCTCTTGATTGTAACACCAATCAGGCTGGCAGGCTGCACCACCAGTCTGTATTGTAGCTGAAAGCCTAGGGGGATGCAGCATTCACTGTGACTGTGGTATCTGTACCACTCTTGCTGAAATGCATGCTGCTTTTGCTTACCGCTGGTGGACTGTCCAAGTTCGTGGCTCAGAGCAGCTTGGATGGTGTCAGCTGCTCTGGAGTCCATCTTCTTGGCCTGCTCGACCATCAGGATCATCACATCAGCGCGAGGCTGATCTTGATGTTGTATGGCAGCTGCATGCAACGCCATGGCTGAGCATGTGTTTAGATCCAGCATGCACGCCAGCTTAACAGCATCCTTGATAGCACGGAGCATTGCAACGCAGCATGTGAAATCAGGCATGGAGAAATGAGACCATTGGCGTCATTTGCAACAAGAAAGTCGCCAGTGAAGTTGTGTGCTTACTCTTCTGAAGGCATGTCTTGACCGTTTGCATTTTCAATGTGGCTAAGGCTCGGGTGTGCATGGGTGCCTGCAACAGCCGATGCACGAGCTGAGCCTTCACGTGTGCAACATGTGCATTTGGGCTACGCACCATCACACAGCATATAAAGTCCTCGTACAAGGTCGAAGGTGTCGCAGAGCGTACATGAAAGCAATGGGCAAACATAGTGTGGACGCCTTCAAGGCTGCTTATGAAACATGGTGAAAATGCTTGCTGCATTCAGGAGCCTGTTCATCAGCAGCAGCCTGATCATCAGCGTTCATACAGACATGTGCAAACTATGTACCTTTCAGGAATGCATATTGACATACAAGCGTCCTTCCTGAACAGAGCCATTCATGATTGCGCATGCAAACATGACAGCATTTACGGATGGAGCACAGACATGGAGATGCACTCACGCCACAGGCCCCATCAGGGCAATGCATGGGAGACCACCTGTGGAAGAACACCATTGACAGGAGGTATGCCAATGATCCCACAGGCAAAGGTCATGAAGCCCACAAGCAGCAGATCCCAGTTGTAGGCAGATGGCTTGCGCAGGTTGAAGTCTGCAGTCTGTGCCAACTGTGAGGAGACGCTGTGGTCAAAGTAGAAGAGGATGGTGATGACCAGGGCTGGCACAAGAGCCCCAGCAATGTACACACCTGGCACTTGCCCCATGTCCTGTTTGAACAGGCAGCAAAGATGGCTTTGGCAAGCAATGACAGTGTCTCAAGACCTGTGATAAATGCTGTGGGCGCTTCATGCTGCTGTTGCTGGCTGGCTGCACAGAGCCCACATGTTTGACAACTCACGACCTGCTAGCTAGCAAGTGGTCACTTGCATAGTGTAGATGAATTGTAGTAGAAGTACCACCTGGGTGCAGTGTGCAGTTGTCAAGGAGAGCTGAACCCCGTGTGCTGTGACAGTTCTCCTGTCCTGGCATGCCTCACTTTTGACACAGACAGACACACAGACACACAGCAGCGCATGCAGTGTCCCGTGTTGGTGACATCTTGCACACATGTGAAATGCTGAATCAGGCCATGAACTGCATGCATACCCTTGCGACTGTCCAGTTGGTCTTCTCATCCCAAGTGTTGGGGATCCTGGTGCGGCGAGGAATTCCACTGGGTGTGCCACTGTTCACGCAGTAACCCACAGCGCTCCAGATGACAACAAGCAGAGGGACACCGTAGTCAGCCAGGAAGCTTCTGGCCCAGCCTTTGAAGTAGAGCCAAGATCTGGCCTGTCTGACCGTGAGACTGGTCCACAAGAGACCAACAGCCAGGATGAAGCCCCACAGACCATTGACAAGGCGCCAGTTGAAGTCATTGGCTGCACCACTGCAAGCCACCAAGCACCCATTAGGGCGGTCAGGATTTGGGAGCTGAGCTTCAAGATTACATCAATAGCAGTCACTGATGTGCAGTTGAGTGAGTCTGCATAGTAATGCCAGCAGAGATGGAAAAAGGGGTCAGGATGTGCAAGAATCTTTGTCTAAGGCAAAGGCAAAGGCTTGTATAAAGCTGTGAAGCTCCAATCTCGTCCAGTGTCCTGCTTCCTGGACTGGACTACGACAAGGTTGGACCAGTCAGCATATGACAGGCGCCTATTGCAAGCTGAGAGCTCACGTGACAGCATCTGTTCCTGAATCAACTTGAAACCCCTCCTTCACCCCTTGCACAGCTTGTTGCAGAAACAGTGTCGCAATCAGCATTCCAAACAGCTCCCCGCTGAACCTGGTGAACTTGTAAATGTAGCGGCACGCCCCAGAGGCAGCAGTCAGCCACAGCATGCAGGCTGTCCACACACATGTCCAAGCACACCATGGCAGAAACAGGTTTTGGCCCAATGCTGGCCTGGCTGAGGCAAAAGAGTACATGAACTTGTACAGCAGAACAATGGGCTCTGCTACTCCTACAATCAGCAGGGGCTGACCTCCAACAATGGCCTGCACAGTGAGAATGAAGGAACTTGGCAATTTCATGCCTGCCGAGTATCTACCGCTTGAGAGTCTGATGATTACAACCGGGCAGGAATGCAGGAAGCAGGGGGGATTGTTTCAGATAGCAGTGAGCGTTGCTTGCATGATCTTGCCTGTATGATGCCACACATTGCTGTTGCAGTCAGCACCTGTACAGCTGATATTGACCCATCTGCAAGCCACAAACACTGTTGATTCAAGCACGACTAGGCATGGTACATGGGTCACATCAGCAGCCACATTAACTTACCTGTATATTGTACAAACTGCTCGCCAAAGGCAATGGCTGGTATGGCTGAAGTGAACAAAATATATGTAGAGGGCGCAAGAATCCTGCAGAATTATGTGTTACCTTCAGGGTCCAATGATGATACGCTGAATGGTCAGAGCATGCCAAGTATGCTCACAGTAGGATCGCATGCAGCCAGAATGCACTGAGAAGAACAGCTTGCTGTCGGCGGTGTTGCGGTGCAAGCAGTGCCGAGACAGATGACCTAGATGCAGCTTGCACGACGCATAGCCACCGCAAGTTTGTCTGCCGTTCACCTATAACTACAGTTCAGTCCTTGTTGCCAATCGTCCCTGTACCAGACGGCTCTGCCTCTCAAATCGTCTAGTATTCCGGAGTTGACGGACAGTTTCGGCAAGCGCATGCGTCTGACGCTCCCCTGCTCTGGAGGCCGCGAATCTAGCCCTTTGTCGGCTCTTATGAATCCAACCGACTGTTGGCAGCAACGAGGGCGCAAAGACGGTGAATCGGCGTCAACGAGTCAGGTCTAGACGAAGAGGGATCGAAAGTAAAGTCAGTCACGATATGCCAGGTGCTTGAGCGAAAAGTGGTTCCGGATGTCAGGATGGCGATGCCTGCTGGTCATTCAATGTCACAGCATGAGCTTGTTCCACTCGGCCGGCTCAGTCGCGAGCCTGGTGATCACAGCATGTCGTTAAGCAGACAAAGCGAGCGTTTCGCGCGGGCGCCGTGTACACATGTCTGCCAACGTACGTACGACAACGTGTAAGTGTTCGCTCATGGTCAACGTTGTGATCTTTCAGGCTGTACGCGCGATTCTCCCCACATCGCTGTCACCTGTGGCATTATAGACTTTGCGTTCGAAGGCACAGTCGAATCGTCCCTTAGAGTTTGTTTACTTTTCCGTGATTGCCGTGAATGCCACAATGCATGCGTCTCGCCTCCCCGGCAATCTTGTGACGCACACCCAGCCTGCCCCTGTGCATGACATGTCTGCTGTTTGGAACTTGGCAGCTCGGTTGAGACTGTGTCATGTTCCTGTGCGCTTGACGCAAGCGCTTGCACCGTTCCACTGTGCAAGCACCACAGGTAAGGAACCTTCGTACCTCTTCATGGTCGGCAGGATCGAAGAATCATATGCACATTCGAATCTATCTTGCATTGCAGGTGGAGCACGAGCCTATGCCAGGTCAGCACCATACAGGAGAGAGATTTATTGCACAGCTATAGCTACAGGTCAGGCCCTTAAACACCTCCAACTTTGCTTCTGACCCGGGGACGCTTCTGAGTATTCAAAGTAATAGCCTTGAAATTTGCAGATGCTCAGCCAAAGGAACGTGCTCCGCATCAAGCACCTGTCCCCCCAAAGTTAGGAGGGGCAGAGATCAGAGAGCGCTTTCTCAAATTCTATGAACAGCATCAGCATGTCAGGCTGCCCAGCAGCTCCTTGATACCTGATGATCCGACAGTGTTGCTCACCATTGCCGGCATGCTGCAGTTCAAAGCCATTTTCATGGGACAGGTGGGCTTATCACTGAACATGCAGTCCTTAAAGCTGCATGCTGTGATGATGCTGCAAAGATTTGTCAATAACTCACATCCAGCATCACTCGACACATGCTGCATACTGCAACATGTTGCCTGCACAACAGGCTATATTTGAGTGCTGCTGACGTGAGACGCTCAGTGACACATTGGGTGCTTGCACATAACAGGCTCAGAGGAAGCACAGCAGGGCGACAACCACGCAGAAGTGCATACGTACCAATGACCTGGAAAATGTGGGCGTAACTGCTCGACACCACAGCTTCTTTGAGATGCTTGGCAACTTCAGCTTTGGAGACTACTTCAAGCCAGATGCAATCCGCATGGCATGGGAGTTGTCTACCAAGGTGCATAATGCCTGCCGTTGCATGCACAGCCACAGCGCACTGTTTAATCTCACACAAGCATGCCATGACTTGCTTGCTTAATTGGTTTGTTGGTAACTCCCTTGTTCTGTGGCTTGTTCAATGGATGTCATTCTCCATGCAAGGTGTGTTCAGATAGTTCCAGCAGAAACCAAGCGGCCTTTGGAAGTCCTTCTTGCGTGAAAAGATCATGCAGAGCTGTTCGTATGGCCTTGGAGCCCACAGGCTGACACGTAGGTCTTGGTGTGCAGGTCTTTCAGTTGCCGCCTGAGCGCATCTGGGTAAGTGTGTATGAGCAAGATGACGAGGCCTATGCTTTGTGGAGGGATCAGGTCAAAGTACCAGAGTGCAGAATCATGCGCATGGGTGCTGCAGACAACTTCTGGGCAGCTGGCGCAACAGGTCACAAGCCTCCACCCATTTGTCAACATTTGTCACTCAGTCAAGTGTCACTATTGAGTTGTAGCACATAAGCAATTGCTGTATCTGCAGGCTTCATATGTGTAGGCTCTCATTCTGCCTGACTTGACGTGCTGTTGTTGCAAGATGCACCATCAGAAGTATACTGCTAGTTTACAATAAGTGGACGTTTGCTGAGACATCATTGGACATGTGTGCAGGGCCATGTGGAGGTTGCTCAGAGCTGTATTATGATTTCTTCCCTGAGAGAGGAACAGCTGGTGCAGATCTTGAAGATGATTCTAGGCAAGCGCTTTGCTTCCTGTTTTTTGTCATAGGATGCTGTGCTGATGTGGCATCATGCTCTGTTGTGACTGCACATGACAGAGTCATGAGCTGTCGACATGTCTATCCACTACTTCGTCGTGGTGTTGTGAGCTTAGTGATATCATCATGTCAAGCATGCCTCCTTTTCATCATCACTGTTCAGCATCACATTCCAGCAGGCTGTTAGCATCATCACCTGGCAAGACCAGTTGCAAGCTATTGATGCAACAATGCCAAGGTGCTATTGTTGCGTCATCCAGATAGCATTTCGTGCACATCTTGCTGATGCGGAAGATATTGCTCACAAAGCTGCTTTGCTGGCCAAGCTGCTTGATGGGTGTCCTGCAGGTTCATTGAGTACTACAATCTCGTGTTCATGGAAAATAACAGGGACGCAGAGGGCAAGCTGACTCCTCTTGCTCGCAAGAACATAGACACAGGGTTAGGCTTGGAACGAATGGCCCAGATTCTGCAGCAGGTCCCCAATAACTATGAGACAGACCTCATCCTGCCCATTGTCACACGGGCTGCTCAGCTGGCAGACTTGCACTATGAGTCTGCCAGTGCTGCAGACAAGACTGACCTCAAGGCACGCATATGCCCTCACTGAAGCAGTGCATTGCATCTGGTTTTTGGCAGTAGCCATCTTTCCTGCGCTGTGGCGGTTGCTGTGCAAAGACCAGCTTTCTGTCTTGAATCTCTTGCTGATGTTGCAGGTCACATCAAACCATGCGTGAGCATGTGTATACCTGATGGTAGACTTGTCTAGGATCGTCTGTCTTGCTACATGGGCTGCAGTCACGAGTCACAGGCCACCTTTCTGTCTTGTGTGTCTTGCTGGTGTTGCATGTCTCAAAAGAACGCTGTGGGTGTGTGTATACCTGGTTGCAGACTTGTCCTGGTGTTGCAGGTCACAACAGACCATCATGGGCGTGTGTATACCTGATTACAGACTTGTCTATGATTGTCTGTCTTACACCGGGTGCTGCAGTCAACAGGCACACAGACCAAGTGTTGTGCGGTGTGAGTGCTTTGCTGGTTTTGCAGGTCATTGGGGACCATGTGAGGGCATGTGTGTATCTGATTTCAGATGGTGTGTTTCCATCCAATGTGGGCAGGGGCTACATTCTGCGCAGGCTCATCAGACGAAGCTTGCTCAAGGTAAGGACGGCAATGCATTCTCTTGTCAATGTGGTGTAGCTTGGTACAAGTCATCCTTGTTGCTTCCTACCTTTTGCTGCTGAAATGGCTGACATTGACAATATGCACCTCCTGGTAAGCGTCCTTTGCACCAGTTGCAAAACATGTTGTGCTGCCCAAACAACAACTCTTCTGCTTAGCCTGAACAAAGTCTGTTCGGGGCTGTCATGCACTGCGCCTGGGTCACAAACAATGCCATCACTGCTTTCAGGGTCACCTTTTGGGCATCCAAGGCACTTTTCTGAGCCCTGTGGCTCAAGTAGCCATAGATCTGTCTGAAGGCTGTGACCCAGCTGTCAAGAAGAATGCCCCTAGGATTCTGAAGGAGCTGCAGCTGGAGGAAGAACGGTTCAGCTCCACACTGAGTACTGGGCAGAAGCTGCTTACTGATATCCTTCAGCAGGTGCGCCCACCTGCTGCCCCAAATCCTCTGTCACAAGCTGCCTGATGCGTAGAGTTCTCTGGCCAAAAGCACGTATCAGGGTGGTTCAGATCTTGCCATTGTCAGTAATGCACATTCAGCTATCTCGTTTTGCACATGTCTGATCATTGTCTTTGTCGCCTCCACACTCAGCACGCAACAAGCTAAAGCATTGTTGATGTTCCTCTGTCGCCACTGAGTAGAGGCTGCAGTGCCAATGAAACATGGGCTTGTTGAGCTGTGAATTGAGCAGTCAGGGCTCATCCATGGTATATTCCCTTGGCAACACCTCTGCTTCATTGTTTTGGACAGATTGCCCAAGAAAAGCTGCTTTTTCCTTTATACACCTGTCATTCTGTACATCAACAGGATTGTACACTGCACACAGGCGGCAGCCAAGCAATCAAATGGAGCAAATGGCAGCAAGCCTAGTGTGAGTGGGCGTGATGCATTCCTGCTATACGACACATATGGCTTTCCACTGGAAATCACACAGGAGCTGGCGAGTGCACAGGGTGTCACTGTAGATTTGGAAGGCTTCACACAAGAAATGCAGGTACCCACTTACATCTGCAATGCTGCCATGTCTGCCTGTTTATGTCAGTCTGTACGTCTGCCGTCATACCGTTTTTTGTACTTGTGTAGTGAACTTCAAGCGCCCTGAGCTCTTGCCAGCCGACATGCCACCCTGTCTGTTGAGGCGCAACATGATATGTCTGTCCAACAACAGTGTTTACTACTGGGGGTACACCGTCATCAGTGTACAGTCTTGGTGTCGCAGGTCTGCACATATGCTGCAGCTGTCATGGTCTAATGCAGCTCCTCTATGGCATGATTACTCAGCATGATCCATATGACGTGATATGTCCAATGCATCCTGTTGTGTTGATAAGTTTAGGGATCAACCTCAGGGTTTGGGGTAATTCCCAAAGTATAACACTGGCTGCACAATCGCTTTTGTTGGAGTGTGCAGATTCAGAAACAGCGTAGTAAGGATGCCAGCAAGCAGGTGGACATGACTGCAAGTGACTTGCTGAGGGAGCAGCTGCGCCAGATCAGGGCTACTCAGTTTCAGGGCTATGAGGATGTGCAGGGGGCAGGGGCTGTTGTGGCTGTCCTGCACAATGGACAGATGGTGTCAAGTGCTCATGAAGGTGTTGCATCTTCAATCCATGCAGTAGTGTGCCCTCAGAAAGTCTGTCTGATGCAAGCTGCAGCTGCAGCTGCCCTGCACCAATGAGCAACGCTCTTGATGCAAGCAGCTTTGAGGAACGGCATACCTCTTGGTCACATTGCTGTGAGCAATTTTTTTGCATTGCTGGTGCAAAATACAAAACTGTTGGAACTGTCTGTGCAAACATTCAGCACCATAGTCCTGAATGGAGGTTGCCAGCTCAAACAACCTTGGAAGCATAGGCAGCTGATCATCCAGTCATGAGCAGGTTGTCTCAGCATCTGCCCCTCCCTATGGAGTCAAAGGATTATGATGTTGCCTGTGGTCATGATCATTGTTGTGTTCATGACCATCGTTGTTCCTTCTTAATGGCTATGCAGATAACACAGATGATTACGATGCAGGTGATGAGGTAGACATCATCCTGGATCAGACCCCCTTCTATGCAGAGAGTGGGGGCCAGGTTGGGGACCAGGGATTCTTGAGAGCGGTGGCCACCGCTGAGAGCAGCTCAGCCGCCAGTACGAGTAGCTCAGCTTGTGAGGCACTTGTGAGTGATGTGCAAAAGATGGCTGGTGACTTCTTCGCTCACAGAGCGCGCGTCACTGCTGGTGAAGTGACTGTGGGTCAACAGGTATGTTTCATCCATGTCATGTTGATTACGATTCATCTATCATTCAGCACCTTACAACCTGGAGTGTGGAGCCAGGTGTGACTCATCAGACACACAGGAGTGCATGCGGCAAACACTTGTTTGGCATAGCCTTGAGCACTTAGTGAGCGCACATTGTGACTTCCGGCCTTAGTAATCTTCCTGTCTGCTGCTGCAGCATTTGCATTTACACTGACATGCGCATCTGCAATTACCATTGTGCCAATACCTAGCCGTTCAGGCGTGCATCATTCCCAAATGTGTGTACATCATAGGCAAAGGCTTGATCAACTTGACAGGTATCTTGAGTCTTTCTCACCAGCACATAAGCTGTTTGCAGAAGCTTGTGCGTGCACAACTTCATGTGTGGTCAAGCGTTGCATAGCAAAACAAGAATGAAAGGGTTGCTAGTGCACAGCATCATGTATGATCCAGCATTGCATCGCAAAACAAAAGGGAGTTGGATGCCGGTGCAGATGAGTGCCAGCGTGGATGAGGGGCTGAGACGGCGAGCACGGTGCAATCACACAGCCACCCACCTGTTACAGGCGGCGCTCAAGACTGTTCTTGGGGATCACATCACTCAGCAAGGCTCTCTTGTCACGGTGACTAATCCAGCCACGCCTGTTTGTTCCTCTACCTGTCTCTCTCAAACTGATCAGTCTGACTGTGCTTGATATGGTTAACATGGTAGCTCACTCCTAGGACCTCGCCGGCGTGTTGCCTCTGTGACATGGCTCAACAGGCAGTCTGTATGTAAAGTCTTCTGTCATCAAGAGCCCATTTGTGTATCTCTCCTGCTGTGCAGAGGAGTACTAGATTGCCATTTCGACAGCATCTGTTCAATGCAAGAGGGTAATGCTGGTGTACAAAGTGTGAAGTGACTTGTTGTGCAGTGGGCCTCCACTTACAGCATGCTTTTCCTCTGACTGTGCACACTCTCATGACAGGCGACTGACCTCATCATGGGCTGTGCAATCGTGTTGTTCTGCATAAGAATTTCCCTTTCTGTCATAGAAATGATCAGCTTTGGCACAATGAATGCCACATCGCTGGCTATGCAAAGATACTGCCTGCAGCAAAGGTACTGCCTGCAGTTCTTCATGGCCCATTGCTTGTCTGCAGACTCAGAGGCTACGCTTTGACTTCAACTTGCCACGAGGCATGAGTGGAGAGGAGGTGCATGAGGTGGAGGAGCTGGTGAACAGCTGGATCCAGCAGGACCACAGCCTTGCCACGCATGTTGTTCCCTTACAGGAAGCCAAGGACAAAGGTCAGACAGCAGCTGCATTACTGTATGTGCCTGCTGCTTCGTCTGCCTCTTGCTACATCTTTGTGTGTTGTTAATGCACCTCTGCTTGCACATTGCTCACAGACAGCCTGGTTTTGCAAAAACCAAGCTATGAAGCTCTCATGTTGCATTTCGGATGAGTCAAGCAATCCATGCCAATCAAGCGTTTGAGATGTGCCTTTCAGAAAGCTTGCATCCAAGCTGCTGCTGCCACCAAGCGGCATACACTCATCAGGTCTTGCTATCACAGCAGTGAGTACCTCACTGTGAAGGCATAAACCACCTCCTCAACACACTGCATCCATTCAAACTCTTGAAGACTATCCATTCAGGCAGATTTGTCAACACTATGCATACATGCAAACTCCTCAACTCTGTGTGTTCAAGCAGATCCTTCAATGCTGTGCATTCACGCAGGAGCTGTCTTCATGGCTGGAGAGCAGTATGGGGATGAAGTGAGAGTCATAGACATCCCAGGCGTTTCGATGGAGCTATGTGGGGGGACCCATGTGAGCAGGACAGGGCAGATAGGGGCCTTCAAGATTCTGTCAGAGGGCGGCATTGCCTCAGGGGTACGCAGGGTAGAGGCCGTGGCTGGCCCTGCTGCTATCGACCACATGAACACTCTGGATGGTGTAGTCAGAGCGATTGGTCAGCAGCTCAAGGCTAAGAATGAAGAGCTGCCTGCCAGGGTCACAGGTATGGGTTTTGCATATGCATGCTGAGTGATTGAAATACGGCAATTACTACATGTTGCAGCAAGTGCCATGTGTGTATGGGACCGGTCTTGTCTTGTCAGATTGGCTTGTTCTGGCTGTCATGGCAAAAACTCCTCTTGGATCATGCAGTTTTTCATTCAGAAGTTTGGACATTTTAGGTGATCAAGGTTGACCTGCATGGCATCCGGCATCAATTGACCTGACAGCATTATTTCATGCTATTTTCATGTACTGCACGGCATCCAGATTCCATGAACACGGCAATTCTGATGATTGAGGCTTGTCCAGCCTCGTTGGCTATTGCAGTGCATTAATCATATTCGAAATGTTCTTGCAGTTAGAAGCACCACAGCTGCCGACGCATTATGCATGCATGCAAAGTTGCCTGTTCATAGAGAGCACCATTGGTGTGTAACCAGATGCGTGTTGCTTGCAGGCTTGATGAAGGAGTTGCAGGCAGCACAGAAGCAGATCAGTGACTTGAGAAGTGAGGTTGCACAGGCACAGCTGCCGCTGCTGATCACAAAAGCAGAGACGCTGCCCAGTGGAGCCCGCCTGCTGGCTGCTCAAGTAGATGGCATGGATGCCAAGTCTCTGCAGGTACCCTCATGTGCTTGACTGTCAACCTAGCACTGCAGGTAGCCTCGTATGCTTGTCTGTCAACCCAACACTGAGATCCATCTATCAAGGAAACCTAAGACTGGCCCAATCCAAGTTGTTCCCTACTAGCAGGGTCACGAGATGAGATAGAAGCAAGTGCAATACCTGGGCAATATGGACAAGACTCCATGCATTCCTGCGATGTCATGCCATTCATGCACAGAGCAGGTGTCAAATTTGATATGGGCACATTGGGAGCGTACCGTTCACAGGCAGTTTTGCAGTTTTGCACAACATGGTGCAGAAAAGTCATGGTGCTGATCTACTGTTGCGAGCCTGCACTAAGTCTGATTGTCAGAAAGCAGACGTGTCACCAGACAGGCATGCTGTGTGCAGGAAGCTGCATCTCAGATTCAAGCAAGCCTTGGTGATCCTGCGGCAGTCTTCTTGATAGCTATGCCAGATTCCCAGAAGGTCAGCATGGTTGCTGCCTTCAGTCCCGCAGTTGTCAGTCAAGGACTACAAGCTGGCAAGTTTGTGGGCGGTATTGCTAAAATTTGTGGGGGAGGTGGTGGAGGACGGCCAAACCTGGCTCAGGCAGGAGGCAAAGATGCCTCAAAAATGTCAGAAGCGCTGCAAATGGCAAAACAGCAATTGCAGGAAATGCTATAACCCTCAGGCAGTCTGTTGTCATAACACTGCAGGATTGCAGAATGAACGTGAGCAGCGCTGATGCTGCTGCTGCACACAAGCAAAGGGACAGTACTGCAGCATTGTGCAAGGTCAGGTAGTGGACTGCAGCATGCACAATTGCAGGTTTTTTTTGGACATGCCTCATTAGTGTGAACGCTGTGCAAATGCTTACAATTGCTACTGACTACTGAACTTTGGATATAGATCTAGAAATGGTGGTCTAACAGGAATTCATTGAAAGATGTTTGAGTTCTGCTGTTGCAGCATGACTCCTGTCTGAGTCTACGATGTTTTTATTGCCAGCTTGGTCTTGAATTCTGCCATCCTAGAGCAAACGTTGCAACACATTTGCATATACAAGATGTGGCACAACACTGCAAAAATATTACGGTTTGCACGTCACAGACTACAGACAGCAGCAAAGGCTCTGGGCTCAATGTCAGCAGGCAGAGCAGGCACTTCCCACTGATCAAGCAGTGAATCATATGTCTCAATGAAGGGGGCATATGTTGTCATGTTGGTTTGCAGTCCACCAACCACATACACCTGCATGCAATACACAACAGCATCAAGTTGACTGCTGTTACAGCAAGGCATGCCGAAAAGCTGAACCTCAATAAAAGCACTGACAATGTACTTGAGCTGTCTTGAAATGGTTTCATGCAGTGGTTGAACTTTAAACTTTGTGCTGCTATGTGGCTGAAATGCAGACATAGTTGGTCCCACCGAAGCGTGGTCCAAAGATTTCCAGTGAAGGTGGACTAAGGTATTGATTATCAGGTGCTTGCTGTTCCAGGGAAAAGGATGTGCACCAACTCCAGGCTCTCCAAACATGCACTGAGTCAGCAGCAAGCAGACAACATGCAATGTGCAAGACCACTCAATGCCACCATGCTCTTTGCTGTCCAAAACAGCGGCTGCTGCTGCTCAAGGCTGCACTGTGCATCATGGGGTTTTGCAATTACCTGGTCATCAACAACAGTGGCCTCTCCATATGCCCTTTCGGCGCTCAAGGGTTGCAGGCTTCGCCACTTCATGGTTCTGGTGTCCATGACCTCCACCACGTTGAGGGCCTCCTTGGAGTCAAAGCCTCCAATGGCATACAGGGAGTCTCCCAAAGCAGTCACTGCCAGGCTGCCTCGAGGGTACAGCATCTCATACTCCTGCTCCTGCCACCTGTCACAGTGCAGGCGATGTCAGCACTGTTGCCATGTGTAACACTGCAGGCGATGTCAGCACTGTTGCCAGCTGTAACAGCGCAGGCAATATCAGCACTGTTATCATCTGTTACAGTGCAGGCCATGTCAGCACTGTGAGGCACAGAAAGTGAGTGCTGGTAGCATCTGTGATACAGTTGGTACCTTGCTTCTCATAAAAATCCGTCGCTGTTTGACCTTTCTGTGTGGAAATGTGAAGGGAAGTGGGGCAACCATTTTGCTGGTTGGTCCAATGCATGACAAGCAGCGTAAGATCCAGAAAGACTCAAGTAAAATGCTTAGCCAAGCAAAGTCAATTTGGCAGCAAACACATGAGTTGGGTGTATCAGAGTCGCAAAGGGAAACTGGAAGCAAACAAAGAGGCATACAACTATGAGGGTTGAGACAAAGAGGGGTGAGACAAAGAGGGGTGAGACAGAAGGGGGGTGGGGGGGTGGGGGTGACACAAGGAGGGGGTTGGGGGGTGGGGCTGACACAAGGAGGGGTGAGACAGGTGACAGTACCTGCCAACTCTGGGGTCATACACCTCTACGCTGCTCATATAGAATTCCCCATTGAAGCCACCAACAGCATACAGGGCTCCATGGGCAGAAGCTGCTGACAGAGCAAAACGAGGCCTGTTCAGTTTGGGCTGACCCGTCCACCTGTCTTGCAAAGGGTCGTACCTGCAGACAACACAGCTCATACTCATATACTCATAGATATACCCATATACTCATGGATACACTCATAGATACTCTCATACACTCATTCATGTTTTCTGTACATGTTCAGGCTACGACGGCTTTGCTATTCAGACTGACTGTAACTGACTTGTCAAAGCAGTGTGAGCGAGAAAGCATACCTCTCGACAGAGTCGTACTGTACATTGGGCTTGCCGCCACCAATGGCATAGATGTAGTCGCCGACTGTGGCAACAGCAAGGCTGCCTCGCTCAATCTTCATGGGAGCTACTGGCAGCCATGATGGGCTATGTTGCGCTGTGTCACACCTGCATTGCCACAAAAGAAGGGTCCTGCTTTTCGAATCATCATTACATTTCAAATTTTCGCTTTTGTGGAATTATATATATCTATGTTGGCAGGACACACGCAATGCCTAGGTTGTCTCAGCATGCACAACAACATGACAACAGCTTCGACTTAACATGCACCACAAGCTGTAGCAATAGCAGCAGAGTGTGAGGGATTGCAAGGTGCACCTGAGCATGGTGTTGAACCACTGGCTACCATCTCCTCCACCAAGGACGAAGACACTGTCCCTCCAGGTGTCTGCTGCAGCAAAGGACCTTGCACTGTCTAAGGTAGGGAGGCGCCCCCAGTGCTGGGAGTGAGGCCTGTGTGTGGTCACTCCTTCAAGCCAGGCACTGCCATTGTGTCCACCAAGAACACATATCTGCAGCACAGCTCAGGAAGCACAGTTTTAGCATCTCTGTCATGCCAAGCATGCACTACTTGAGCAACTGAATGCGAGGATAGTCAGGGCCAGTCTGCTCTGATAATCGTGCTGTGCTCTGCTGTGCTGTGATATGCTGTGCTGTGATACACAACCGAGTGCATAGTCGCATAAGATATTGCTAGCATTCAAAGCACACTAAATATGTAGCCATGCAGGTCCTGAACAGCCTGGCTGGGTACATTCTCAGATTTGTAGGTGCTGGGCGTACTTATACACACATACTCTGGGCACTGTGTATATAAGTACGCCCAGTACTTAGACACACAGTGCCCTGACAAAGACCACTGTAATGCTGCTGCTACTGTGGTTCAGGACGTATTAAGGACCTGAATCCAAACCCAAACCTGAAAGATCACAGTGCAGGGACATCAGCACCAGCCCCACAGGGCGATTGGCTAAGCATACCTGGGTCTTGCTTCGCTTGTTGTTGGTAGGTAGGGGGGTGGAGTCATCAAAGCTGAGAGCAGAGAGGGTGACAGGCATGTGAAGGTGACGCTGCAGGGCAGTCATGTCCTGGCGCAGAGCCCGCATTTCTCCCTCTAGTACATTGCAGCGCTCCTTGAGCTTAGCATTCTCCTGTTGCAGTTCTGTAGACTCCTGCAAGCAAGCACTGACAATCAGACCATTGTGCACTTTCTTTGGTACGCCTGTCAAGACTGCAATGACAGAGATGCAGAAATATAATTGCTTTATGGGCGTGAGTACCATACTGAAGACTACATATCGTTGACCTGCATTGTGCCCTGGATAGAACAGAGAGGACTATCACACAAGCAGTACTGAACAGCAAATGTGAAAGATATACCTGCACATTGTCTCGCCTGGGATTGGCTGGTGGTGCTCTGTGGTTGACGTGATTGGCATGTGGTTCAGGGCGAGCTGCCTGTTGATGGTTGCGTGTCGCAGCAGCCCTTGCTGCAGCAGGCCGTGCTCTGGGAGAGTGTGATGCACGTGATGTGGTCTCAGTCAGTGATCTGCCTGTCTCGGTCAGCTCCACCTGATCATGCAGGTACCCACTCAGCTTGAAGAGCTGATTGCGCTCTTGGCAGAAGACGTTGGCATCCCAAGTCTCTGCATACCACACCACATAATCAATCAATCAATCAATCAATGGCATTTTGTGTATTCAGGACTCATCAGAGGAGTCAATTACATTTCGTGTATTTAGGACTCCTCAGAGGAGTCAACAGACGCTGCCTATGAAATTTCTGAGAATGCTGAGTTTGGATCAAACAAGTCATTCAGTGCTGATGTTTGGCAACGAATGCTTCAGCATCACATGGTCAGATTGGGTTTGCAAATGCATGCACTGTACAAGGTGGAAACTGCTCAATGGTGCAGAGATCAGCTGCCTGCAAGGTTTATCAGTTTGTGAGGCTGGACAAGCAAGCCTTCTTCGTGCTACACAACAGTGCTGTCCTCCATGCAGAACAGGGCACAGGCATATTGCTGCAGAACCGGCATGCCACGAATATCACATGTGAATCAAGACAAGACCACACATGATGAGTATAACTTATCCATTGTGTGTACCTGGAACCAGGTCTTCATGTGTAGCATAGGCGAACTCTGCCATCTCTGTGGTTGTGACCTTGTCTTTCATAGCCAGCCAGTTCAGGATTTTCTCTTCCAAGTACAGTATCCTTTGATCTTCGCTGCTCCTTTTGGCCCCTTGATGCCAAGGATTTGGAT
>JAABUK010006162.1_pt1 | contig 18096 bp, 26 predicted proteins | sample 5559141 | NCBI WGS metagenome assembly JAABUK01 (sample SAMN10711869, study PRJNA513367) | rock metagenome | isolation source: Antarctica rocks | place: Antarctica: Victoria Land, Pudding Butte nord | collected 2016-01-03 | reverse complement strand
GCATAGCGGGCGCGGGGAAGACCACGACGCTGGCCGTCATCCGCGAAGGAGTTCAGGCCGAAGGATACAGGGTGGAGGGTTTCGCGCCCACGAGCCGCGCGGCGCAGAAGCTCGGCGAGGGCGGCATTGAGCCTTGGGCGCGAAGGACCTGCTCAACAATCGCATGGCGTATGTCGCCGTCTCGCGCGGAACGCACGATGCGCAGCTCTTCACCAACGACCGCGAGAAGCTGCCCGCCGCGCTCGGCCATGAGGTCTCCCGCGAGAGCGCCCACACCCCACAGCACAAGCAGGAGCAAGCCATCCAGCCGCCGCAGCAGGAGATTGCGCCGAAGCAGGAACATAGCTATGGATTGGGACTTGGCCTCTAAAGATCAACGACCACCCGCTTCGTGGTCTCGGGTGCCGACAGCTGCAAACGGCAAACTCGTAAACCTTCCCCACGGGCTTTTAAGCCGCTAACGAGCGGCCTTGTCGGGGGGTGACCGAAAAGCAAGTTTCTGAGTAGGTGATTATGCTTTTCTCTCTTGATAGAGCGATGGCACTTCAGGTTAAATGGATGTGTATTGCTGTATCCATGCCTCCTCTTGAGGCTTATCAGAGCAGTAGTCTCCCGGAGCGCTGCACAGGATTGAAGCAATGACCATAGCTGCAACGAGGCTGCCATATCGAAGCCAGCAAGCGTTGAATCGTCTTCATAGGCCTAAAGGCTACCACGGTGTCAGCCGGTTCCCTCATTTGGAGAATGCTAGGATTTTTGATGGCAGGACGTAAAATGAGCCAAATTCTCGGGCTCGATCTGATTCGCTGCGCGGCGGCCGTTCTGGTGATGTTTTACCACTATTGCTGCTACTTGCCGGTCTGGTTTTGGGGTTATTCGCGCGAGCCTTTTGAGCCAACGATCTCCTATCGAGCGCTACAACCCTACACTTGGTTCGGGTGGGTCGGTGTAGAGATTTTCTTCGTAATTTCAGGTTTCGTCATTGCATACTCCTCGCGCGAAGCGACCCCAAAAGGTTTCCTCAAAAGCCGCTTCCTTCGTTTATTTCCCACCCTTTGGATCTGCTCAACAATCAGCTTCGTCGTGGTGCTGTTGTTTGGCCATGTGAGAACGGGCTTTTTGATAAGTGAGTGGCTACACAGTTTAGTCCTTGCCCCTTGGACTCATTACTGGGTTGACGGCTCATACTGGACGCTTCCAATCGAAATCTCCTTCTACGCAATAGTGTTCTTACTACTAGCAACGGGCCAGTATCGTCACCTTGGAACCGCGGTCTCATTTGTGGGCCTAACCAGCGCCGCAATCTCGATCTATCAGCAAGCCGTGGTTTTGGGATTTCTGTGGCATTTGCCATTTGCAGACAAACTTGTGCAGATCGCAGCTAACACGTTCTTGGCTGTTACGTCGCTCCGGTATGGTCTGTATTTCGCGCTTGGAACCGGACTTTGGCTATTTCTCTTTGATCGCCGATCGCTGCTCAGAGCTGTGATGCTAGGCATATTTACATTAGGGGCAGTCGCTGAGATGCGATGGCACACCCAAGAATTTACCGCTATGATGCAAGCCCACCATGCTGATAATGCGGGACGGTTGTCATCGGCGTTGCCCGCAGTGGTATGGGCTGTGGCACTCATCGCAATCATCGCTTCGGTGGTTGCGAAAGCTCCGATAGCGCGTCTTCTCGGCCATACAGGTGCACGCGTTACCAGGAAACTTGGTTTAGCAACCTACCCCATCTATCTTCTTCATCAGGCTATCGGCCAGGTCGCCATTGAACGGCTGCATAGCCATCTGCCTGACATCGTTTCACTGGTGCTTGTTGTATCCGTGATCACTGCTTTTTGCCTCGGCGCACTCCCTCGCATTGAAGAGCCTTTGCAGCGCAAGCTCCGGACCTTGCTAGAGGGTTTCAAGTAAGCAGCGCTCCACTCCAGCCGCCACATTGCCCTAAGCTACGCGGCCGTCAAGCGGCGTGACGAGCACAGGGCTACGTTGTTAGCGCGGTGTGGATCGCCCTGCACTTCGCGGTGGCTCCAGCACGACAACTGGAGTTGTCGTGGGCTACTACTGAGTGAGCAACGCTTCCTGCACGTCACTGGGGATGCCAAGCGCCTCCATGTCGCTCTTCCTCAGGATGACTGCAGGACGCAATTTGCAGAGACGCTCGCCAGATTAGCCGGCAGAACGCTGAGGCCTTGGCGATGCGGTGCTGGAGATAAGAGAAAGGTCGTAAGACGCTCGCCCGACGGATCTACTACGTCATCAAGTGTGCAATCCTCGTAGTCTTTCCATCCAGAGCTATAAAGCTTCTGCAGGAGTAACGAAGCGACCCCAGGAATTTCGATAGGCTGCATGTTCCCAAGATTGACCTTCAACTCTTCTGCCCTAGATTTTGTCAATAACTTCGCCCAACACACCATCTCGCCTGTAAGCAGATTGTAGGTAAGAGTGAAGTTTCCGTAGTAAGCGTGAACTCCGCCGCAGTCAATCTCTTCATTCAGATCGACACTGACGAAGAGCGGGCCCTTTGACATGACATCAACGGAGCGGCTGTAGAACATCTCTTCCCCATCTTCGCTCGCTCCTTGGCAGGAATGGGCCAACCCTCTTGCTCCCTGATCGATCAGAGCGAACGAACGATTGATCTTTACCTGGGCGGGACTCGGATGTGCAATTCTCGGTAAAGCTTCAGCGGCGTGTGAGAGCTTCTTGAGCCGCAAGAGTTTGACTGCATCCTGCCCAAAACACATGACTCTGAGTTCCAGCAGGGCTGACACGAGAAGTATGGAGGTCTTCCACCTCGAGCCGCATCCCATCAAAATCTCCTTGGCAGGAAAGAGTTTATAGCTCAACGGTTCGCGGTTGAATAGCACTAAGAGTGCAGCCCCTAAAGACTAGGTAATGCTTAACCTGTGGTCTGAATGCCTCTGTACTCACTGAATGTATGGTCCGCCGCGCGACTGCAAGGGAAAAGCGTTGGACGAGAGACAGGTCTGTGCAAATGTATTCGGCTTTTGATGGAGAGGTTACTTCTCCTAGCCATGATGAGCTGCGCCGCGTGCTTGCCTTATAAACGGTACGGCCTTGAAGGGCCATTTCAGTGATCAGGTTTGAAGCACGCCGTTGTGACTGCTTTTTCGTCCTTGCTGTCCGATGCAGATATGGAATAAAGTACTTGAGCGTCATGCATTTGCACTACACTTTCATCAGGAGTCCTACATGCCCGCGAACGCTCTCGTACAAACCCGCATAGACCCTGACGTGAAGGAAAAGGCCGCCGCCGTACTCGAGCAGGTCGGAATGACCGTCTCGGACGCGGTTCGCATTCTCCTGACCCGAACCGCCAACGAAGGTGCGCTGCCGTTTCCGCTTGCGGCAAACGTCGCGGCGCATGACGCTTGGTTCCGGTCCAAGGTGCAGCAGGCGCTCGACGATCCTCGAGCTCCGGTCGCAAGCGAAGAGGTTACAGCTCGATTTGCACGGCGTCGGACTGCTGCACTCCAAGCTGAAGGTCGAGAATGAAGATGGTCTGGAGCCTCTTTGCAATCTCCGATCGAGAGGCCATCTTCAACTACATCGAAGTCGACAGTCCACGTGCCGCCGCTAGGATCGACGATCAGATCGAAGCCCAGATCGGCCAGCTCACGACATTTCCTGAGAGCGGCAGACCGGGCCGTGTCATGGGAGCGCGCGAGCTTGTCCTTCAGCAAATGCCGTACATCGCTGCCTACCAGGTCGAGGGTGACACGGTGAAGGTGTTGCGCGTATTGCATGGAGCTCAGCGATGGCCAGACGAGTTCTAAATGCTACGACGCTCTTCGTTCTGTCTTCCTCTTCCCTGCCGTCGCTCTTTACGGCACGATCGGAAGCCCGCACGCGGATGTCACGTACATTCTGGAGTGGAGCGCTGCCGCATCAAAGGTGCGACTGTGCAGATCGCACGTATCCTACGCGACAGCCGCGATCTGGCCTGGCATCTTCCAGTCGATAGTGAATGACTATCGACCAATATCACCTCTTTGGTGCATTGAGGTGTGGATTGAATCAAATAGCGCTCGCGCTATTTAGAAGAACGTGTAAGCATCCGGGGCATTGGGAGGGAATTCCCGTATGTCCCGATACACGGTATCACTCGAAATTTCCGGTCCTGCTGCGATCTGGACGCGACCTGATTCAGGTGCTTCGTTCGTTTCCTACCCAGCTCCGACTTTCTCAGCGGCCCAAGGCATTCTTGACTGCGTAGCACGATGGAAAACCGCCTGTCTGCAGCCGCAGCGAGTGGAGATCTGCGCGCCGATCCAGACGATGCGCTATGTCACTAATTACGGCGGTCCGCTTCGCAACAGGGCAAAGATGGACGTGGGGTATCAGCTCTACTCGACTATTTTGGTCGACGTTTGCTACAAGATCCACGCTATTACGCGTGAAAACGCGCATGCTCCAGGTTTCGCCAATCATCTTCACGCCCTGCAAGAGCTATTTTATCGTCGGCTCAAGCAGGGTAAGCTGCACCGGACGCCTTGTCTGGGGTGGTCGGAGATGACGCCCGACTATGTGGGGGTTTTACGCGATAACACCGCCGCCTGTACCGAGATCGATCTCACGCTATCCAGCATGCTGCACGGTGTCTTCAGTCAGCCGAACGGAGGCCGGTATGCACCTCAGTTTAGGCAGAATGTGCGCATAGAGAAGGGAGTGCTGACCTATGCTCAATGAGCTGCAGGAATTGCATCAAGCCCTGGCCGAGCATGGAATTCAGACGGAGGCCTGGCACCCCTGGATCAAGCCTCTGGCGAAGTACGCGACTTTTATTGTCGAACTGGACGTCAGGGGTTGTCCGCTTGCTGTGTCGTCGATAACGCGGGAGCGCGCTTCTACATTACGCAACATACAGCCTGACAACCAGAAGTCGTTTCCAGCTTTCAACCTGAATTCGCCCTTGTTCAAACTGCCGACTGATGTCGGCGCAGATAGCTCCCATCTGGAAGCACTCGCCGCGTGTCTTGAACAGATGCCCATCGCCTATAAGAAGAAGGACTTGGATCGCCTGCAGCGGCTACTACGAGACTTCCCTGGAAAAGAGATCTCGCCTGTTCTTGCCAAGTCTGGGGACGCCGTTCTAGATTCCACGCGTGTCTTGCTTACTGCGTTGGCAGGGCGTAAAGACGGCCCTGAAGCCTTTCTGAAGCAGTTCGGAAGCGTGCTGCTGGGAACGAGTTTGCATGGGGGCCTTCCCGTGGAATTGGCGCTGGATGTGCTCTTCGGCAAGTTGGGCAGGAGCGGAACTAGGGAGCCTTGGCAATGCATTCTGTTCCTCGACTTGCACGATTTGTCGGAAGTTTCCCATCGTGTCGCCGATCCAGCGACGGCTATAGCCTGGAGTGCGGCGATGCTTGCTCCCAAAGTTTCAGCAGAGGAAGCTGAAAACGTAATGTGCGCTCTGACGGGCGTGGTCGGACCCTCGGCCGGCGACAAGATGCCGAATCCCAATCTGCCTCTGCTAGGCGGGACCTATCTGCTTTCCATGAACGCTGATGTTCCTTGCCAGACTCGTTATGGGCAAAGCTCCACGAGCATCTATCCCGTGAGCCGCCAGGCTATTCATGCGGCTAACGATGCGCTGCTGCACATGACGCATCCGGGACAGAAAGATAAGACTTGGAGTTCCGTTCCCAACGGGAAAGGCGACAAGCCAGACCTCCTGATCGCCTACCTGGAACAGGACCCCTATGGTGAGATCTCTGTTATGCCCATCATTGGCGATGATGATGAGGAATGGGCAACGGAGGAAGGTGAAGGAGGGCCGGAGATCAATCCCGCTTCGCCGTTCGAGCAGCGGACAAGGAAGCTGATCGAAGCGCTTCAAATGCGTGAGCGGGTGCAAGGGATTCGCGACGACCATCTTCGATTCTTTGTGTTGAGCACTATCGACAAAGGTCGGAAACAGGTGTTGTTCGATGGGCGGTATCGCGTGGAACGCATCTACGCCGCACAGGAGCGATGGCTGGATGGCGCCGCGAACGCACCGAAGATCGACGTGCGCCTGTTTCAGGGTAAGGGAAAGAGGATGCTTACAGCCAGACGACATGTACCCTCGCCGGGAGCTGTGGTGAGCAGCTTTCGCCTGCAGTGGATTCGTTCCGGCAAACGCTGCCAGAAGGTTGGCGGGGTCAGTCTCGGCCGGATCTATACGCTTCTGCTAGACGAGAGGCCCGAACGGGAGGCAGTCTGGCTGCTGGAACGCTACCTGCCGCTAAAGCTGGAGCTGTTGCGGGCGGCAGGCCTGCCGGTACAAAGCAAAAAGTCTGGAACCATCGATACCCACACCGGCGCGGCACTGTCCAATCCTGCGCGCAAAGATGCCTTGATCGCCGTTGCGACGTTGGGCATTCTTCTACGCGCACTGGGACACGAAAAGGAGAACTATATGAAGGAACGCGATTTCGTGCTGGGGCAGTTTCTGCAGTTCGCCGACCGGCTTCATCTCTTCTACTGTGAGGGTGTGCGAGGTGGTCAGGTTCCGCCTCAACTCATTGGCAATGCACATATCAACATGGCGATGCAGAGCCCACGCCGGGCACTGGACGTGCTGGCGGAGCGGATGCCGATCTACCTTGCCTATATGAAGCGGACGGGCTATGAGGGAAAGACGAAGACGCTCTCGAAGGAAGCCAGGATTGCACGCTGGCTGGAACGCTGCATCGGCGAGCTCTCACGAAGCCTCAACGAACTCGGCTTTGAAGGCAATGCCACCGAGGTCGGAAAGGCGGAACTGCTCCTTGGCTACCTGGCAATGTCACCGAAGCACGAGGGGATTGAAGGCGGCACCTTTCCGCAGGCCGAGTCTACGCAAACAGCGAACGATGAACAGGAGCAGGCATGAATCGTGCGACGGGAATTCTAGTGATTGAGGTAGTAAATTCCAACCCTAACGGCAACCCCGATCAAGAGAGCGACCCGCGACAGCGTCCCGATGAGCGCGGCATGATCTCGCCTGTCTCCTTCAAACGGAAATTGCGCGACTTGGTGGAGGATGAAGAGGGACCAGTATGGATGGAGCTGTCCTCCAGCTTCAAACCGGCACTTGACTTGCAGTGTTACAGGATTTGGGAACACCGCGGACGAAGCCGGGATGAACTAAAAACGTTGACAGCAGACCAGTTCAAAGGCAAGTACTGGGATGCGCGTCTCTTTGGAGCCACTGCCCTGGAAACGATCGAGACGGAAGGAAAGAAGAACCAGAACGTCAGCTTTATCCGCACCGGCGTCGCTCAATTCGGAATGGGTGTGTCGATCTCGCCGATTCGAATTGAGAGGCAGACAAATACCAACAAAGCCGGCGTGGAAGCGGATAAGGACCGAGGTCTGGCCCCCCTGGCTTACCGTGTCGTGCAGCATGCTGTATACACCATGCCGTACTTCGTCAACGCTGCGGTCGCTAATAAGTCCGGGTGTACGGACCTCGATATTGACCTTATGAAGAAACTGATCCCGCACGCCTACACCCAGACGGCTTCGGCGGCACGCCCGCAGGTAATTTTGCGTCACGCCTGGCATATGGAACACACCTCCCCTCTAGGCTCCTGCCCGGACTTTCTCCTCCTCGACTCCATGACACCCAAGCGCAAAGACTTGGGCAAACTGGAGGAGCCGAGCACCTCCTGGAATGAGTACGACGTTCCTTCTGTGGTGCCCGAAGAGCTTCAGTCCAGGCTGAAGAGTTCGGTGGATCTGGTGATGGGCTGATGATGTAGGGCTGCAATAATTGGCTAGCTGGGACACCGCCCGAAAGGACGCAATTACGTTAGGTCGCCCCCGTCGCGGGGGCGTGGATTGAAACGCTAATACTTGGGCTGATGTTGTCAGCGTTGTGTCGTCGCCCCCCTCGCGGGGGCGTGGATTGAAACTGATTGCGTTGACGGATGAGGAAGTCTTCAAGGAATGTCGCCCCTCGCGGGGGGCGTGGATTGAAACGGGAGAGAAAGAATCGTGAAATACGCACAGCTGAACGCCGTCCCCTCGCGGAGGCGTGGATTGAAACATCACCACGGAATCCGTTCGGACCGGCACACCGGTGTCGCCCCTCGCAAAGCGTGGGTTGAAAGGCCGAACAAAACTGAATAGATACGCGATCGCGCAGCTATTGCCTTCCATCCCCCTGGCAGGATCTTCTATGCTTTTCCCGCAGATTCTCGATTCTTTCGAGCAGCTCCTGCCTCTGGTGATCCCGGTTCCGCCGCCCCGCCTCCGTCAGGCCGAGCATGAGAGCGGGAGGGTCCGGCTGCTGGGCCGCCTGGAGGGAGGCTTCGAGTTCCTGGCAGATGCGGCACGGCTTGGTTTCCATCCTGCCTAGGATAGAACCCCGTGGCAGCTTCTAGCCGACTGCGGGTCAATCTACTTCCCTGTCCTGATCTCCGTAAAGAGCGGAACCGGCCTGGCCTCAGCCGCTCTCCAGCGGAAGTCGAGAGCCGTCTGCTCATGGCCGCGGGGGTGCAGCTCCCACCACAGATCGAGCAGAAGATCGGGCATCTCCGACAGCGCCGCCTGGGTGCGATGGATCCGGGCATAGCAGGTCGGACAGAGCGAGATCATCAGATCCAGCCGCGATCGTCCCGGCCGGCGGTGATGGACCACGATCGATCGCTTGTCGCGTCCGGAGGCGCCGCAGCCCCGGCAGGTGTGGCTGTCCCGCTCCAAAACCCGTTCCCGGAGGCCGCAAAAGTGCCGCTCATCCTGCCGCCGAAGCGTGTAGCAGGTGGCACAGTGGCCATTGGCGATGATCTTCTCCCGACCGCACCGGCAGTAAAACGCTCTCTGAGTTTCCTGCTTCATTCTGGAAGTTTAAACGAGAGGTTGGAAGACTGGTTAACCGTGTAGGCACCCAATCGGTTAAGCGAACTGCCGGACCAGCGGTTCAGCGGTACTCTTTTCCCATGATCATCACGATGGCGTCCTTTAAAGGCGGGGCAGGCAAGAGCACATCCGCCGTTCACATAGCGGCTTATCTCGCCAGGTCAGCCAAAACGCTTCTAGTGGATGGAGACCCCAATCGAAGCGTCACGCGGTGGGCTGCAGGAGGACGTCTCCCCCTCACCGTGGTCAGTGAGGCGCAGGCTACCATGCATGCAGGAAATTACGAGCACATTGTTATTGATACAAAGGCGCGTCCTGATCCAGACGATCTACGGGAGATCGCAACTGGCTGCCACCTCTTGGTGCTTCCCTGCACGCCTGACCCCCTTTCTGTCGACGCTTTGCTAGCTACAGTGAAGGAGTTGAAGGGGCTCGGGAGCGAGCGCTTCCGAGTGCTACTGACCATTGTCCCGCCCCGACCTAATAAAGATGGTCCAAGAGCGCGGGAAGCTCTAGTCGAGGCAGGTCTGCAGCTTTTCAAGACGCAAATTCCCCTAGTGGTCACCTTTCAGCGATGCATCTTGGAAGGTCAAACCGTCTACTCACCGGAGTACAACGAGGTAGGCGAGGAAATCGAATCTTTGGTAAATCAACTAGTCGCTTAAGCGCTTAAGCTGATACGTAGTTCTTCGAATACTCAATCAATCAAAGGAATTCCGATGTCCACCAAGCCCAATCAGTTTCGTTCTCTGATCGCTGCCAGCGGCCAGGCTCCACTAGTCCAGACAAGCTCGCATGAAGCAGCCCCCGAAAACCACGCTAATCGCAGACGATTAGGTAAGCGAACTGCACCTGATTACGTACAGGTGGGTGTCTACATTCCTAAACAGCTGCATAACCAAGCCAAGGTCCTTCTCATCCACGAAGGGATGGACCGGGATTTCAGCCAGCTAATTGGAGATCTGTTATCCGCTTACGTAAATCACCAGGCCACCGGACCATCGCGTAACTGATTAATCAGATCAATCATTCCCTTGTACGAATTTGGTGATCGATGGTCAAAGCAAAGAAGAAGGTCTCGCGCGACTACTCTCTGGAGCGAATCAAAGCCATTAGCAAACGCGCGTACGATGTGGCTGAGATACGTGAGTCTCGTGACAGTGGCGCCTTGGGTGATGAGGTGTTTAAGCTTGCTCAGGCCCTGATCCTTTGCACGTTGCCTTACCGCCCGACTACCGAAGTTAAGATCACACGCAAAGCACGCCTCGGGGACGGCTCGACTCTCATTGTTACCTTCATAGCCGCTCGTGACGGCATACCCATGGCCTTTGGCAGCGACCGGAAGCTGCTCACGTGGATGTTTGATAAGGCAATACAGTGCGATTCTTCGTTTGTTCCATGGAACAAGGCGGCCGAGTACAGCCGGGAAACCGGCATCAATGACAGCGGCAAGAATTTTCGGGATCTACGTGATCGCTTTCGGAGGCTCTCTGGTTTGGTAATCAGCATCGAACGCCGAACTGCGACAGGAGAGAAAGGGAAGACTGTCCCTGTGATCGAGGAGTTCAATTTGCCCGCGTCGGTGGCTTCCGTCCAAGCGGAGGAGATGGGGCAGGAAAGGCTACCGGAGTTGGCCGAGGTCTATGGTTTCAAGCTGAATGAGAGCCTTTGGAAGGACATCAAGAGACACAACGTCGCAATTCCTAGAGAGCTATGGCTCAGGACGAAGGGTTCAGCTCAGCTGCAGGACATATTGCTCTGGATGTTTTATCGCTGCTACTCAGCCCAAACCGAGAGCCTCATTCCGTGGGAAGGAATCAGGCAGCAATTGCCTCAAGATGACACCAACCCCTGGCGACTCAAGAATCTGGTTAGAACCGCAGTTATAGAACTCCGCCTCGTATGGCCGGAAGCTCGCCTCGAGGTCCTCAAGGAGGGCCTTCTGGTCAACCGTGCCCTCGCCGGCATTCTTCCTGACGACGAGCAGATGAACCGACGAAGACGGCTGACAAGCTGACCGTACCTCCGCGTAGGAAGAACATCCAGCCCATTGTTCAGACCTAAGCGGTTATTCCAGATCAGTCGGTGACCGTACTTCCGCGTAGGATTCGCGTTGAGCGCACCCAACTTCAGGTGTATCAAGAAGGAATATTCAGCCGTGAAGGTTACACGGGAGCCTGAAAGGGCTATCTGAAATGCCGCACCGTACCTCCGCGTAGGAAGTTTTCCACCTACCAGGCCGGAAAAGGGCAACATTGGCCCGTACCTCCGCGTAGGAAGTTGTCCACCTATCAGGCCGGAAAAGGGCAACATTAGCCCGTACCTCCGCGTAGGAAGTTGTCCACCTATCAGGCCGGAAAAGGGCAACATTGGCCCGTACCTCCGCGTAGGAAGTTGTCCACCTATCAGGCCGGAAAAGGGCAACATTAGCCCGTACCTCCGCGTAGGAAGTTGTCCACCTATCAGGCCGGAAAAGGGCAACATTGGCCCGTACCTCCGCGTAGGCTGTTTCGTACTTCCGCGTAGGTTTCACCGTACCTACGCGTAGGTTCTACCGCACCTCCGCGTATTTCCACCCGTACTTCCGCGTATGCCTTAATAGGAAGCAAGAGAAAGCAAGAGATTCATAAGAAACATGAGGACAGCAGGAGTAGTGCCTGTGGAAAATATGGATCGCTGACAAAATCAAATCAGAGCGCCTCTTCCAGGCAATCCAGTTCGCTCCCGTTCACCTTTCCATGGAGGGCGCTGCGCCCCTCCATACTTTCCCCCAACAAGAACAACAACAAAGCAAAAACTACCTGTTGAGAGAAGGGGTGGCTTGAGCCACTGAGGTGAACTTCAAGTTCCACACTGACATAGGCCGCAGTGTGCAAGATTGAACCCCAGTAGCGCCAGAACGGTTCGGGGCAGGGAAAGGGTACCAAAATACCCTGGAGCTCCCCCAGAAGCTTCCACGGGTCGAGCGTCGTGCCGAGCTGTGATTGAGCAAGGGTCTTTCCGGCCGGCCAGGGTGGTGGTTTGTCCGGGGTGCGGGAGATCGGTGCTTTCGAAGCAAAGAACACCCTCGGTTCACTGCTGGATCGAGTGCAGGGTGGTGAAGAGATCCTGATTACCCGGCACGGTAAACCTGTCGCTCGGCTGGTCCCTAACACGGGAGTAATCGACCGCAGTCAGGCAAACGCCGCGGCCAAGCGTATCCGGGCTCGTTCCGCCCTAGTAAAAGCGGCTTTCGACTGGACGGAGCTGCAACAGGATCGAGATACGGGTCATCAATGAGCCTGGTTCTAGATACATCAGCGACACTGGCTTGGGTGTATTTGGATGAAGCGAGTCTGCCCATTCGTGAGGTCTTCGATCGGGTGAACGAGAGCGGCGCGTGGGTGCCCTCGTTATGGCGGCTGGAGATACTTAACGTACTCGAAATGGGGGTTCGACGTAGTCGGCATGATGCCGGGTTTCGAGACGCGACTCTAGCCGATCTTGCGCTCTTGCCGATCCACCTTGATCCAAACACAAATGAGCACGCCTGGGGAGCAACCGTGCGTCTCGCTGTGCAGCACAGGTTGACGGTGTACGACGCTGCATACCTGGAACTAGCATTGAGGCGAGGGCTGCCTTTGGCGACCCTGGACCAGGAACTGCGTGCAGCAGCAGAATCAGAAAAGGTGAAGGTACTCGGAGAGTAGCGTACATTAAGTCGCTTTTGCATAGGGCCATACGGCCGCCGTAAGCTGCGCGTACTGACGAGATGGGCTCGTCTCATACAGTGTCAGGAGACGCTCCGAAATCCGGTAGTAAGCACACGCCGTCTCCTGGACATAGACCGCAGTGTGCTTCTTACGATACCCGCAGACCTGTCTTATTATAAGCCTCATGGCAGTCCGGCGCATGTCTATCGCTTCCGATTGCATTCGTTTTGCCACGAGCGTACTCCCACCGAGGTTCCAGGCCTTGGCTTGGGAGGCAAGCGCAACCAGCACTTCCGTATTTGTTTGCATTTGCTTCAGACCATCCCATTCCCCGATCATCGTCCAGAGCTCGTCTGGATCAATCCCGGGCTGCCATCCACTCGCATCCGAACACTCAAGAGCGGCGAGGGTGATGCCCTCCGTCCTTATAGGCTTCAGCTCCCTAACGAGCTCTTCCCACGTCTTTGTCGCAAGTCGAAGTTTCTTGATCTCCGCCCAGCAGAGAGCGAGGAGAAGGAGGGAGACGGCAGCAGCGAGAATGTATACCGAGATCATAGGAGGGATACTCTATTGCCGTACTCTGCCGACCGGCTCAATTATGCTCATCATAGCGCCGCGGAGTCGACGATTTCAGGGCCACTCCCCCGAAAGTGGCAGGCAGCTGAGACCTATCCGAGCGGACTTTGCATGTCTCGCCGAGAGATCACGACCCGCCCAACAGCCAGAACACCACTCCTACGATCCAGAGAAGAAGTGCCCACCCTTTGCGTGCGTGGCTTGAAATGATTTAAAGCCGCTCATGCAACGCAAGGAGATACTCCTGCATTTCCGGTGATGGGGGAGCAGGTTCTACTTCTGGCCTCCAGAAAGAGACGATCCACAACAACAAGGAGCCCAAATACACATACATACGGGTTTGGTCGAAGAGAACAAGCTCCTTACGCCACCCCGTCACCACGTGGGCAACATCCCCGGCCACAGCGATGGCTGCCCACGCCACCAGACCTTGCCCAAGTGCCATTACATGGCTTCGCCAAGGTATTCCCAAACGATTGGCTGCCACGGAGATGGAGAGGAACAGTTCGCATGTCAGTAAAGATGTGAATAACGTCGCTCGCACCTCCCAGAGATCGAGCCCGCTTAGTGCAGGCGGCGTGATCGTCAGGCACAGCCCCGCGGCGAGCAGAGTACCCACCGCAGACCAGAGCAGGAAAGCCGTACGTGCATCCTGGACCCAGGTTCCCACCGAACGTAAGACATTTCGTGCAATCTCGAAGACCAACGCAACCTGAAAGCAGTAATCCCCTAGCGCCAAACTCCAATAGGCAACGAAATAGGTGTGTTGACTCCCTTGCCGAGAGATGAGGAATAAGGCCAGTGTTACCGCCCCCTGGTAGGCAATGAGGGAAGTGAACACGGGGAACTTGCGCCAGCGAGAGCGTACCAGCAAGACGGCGAGAAGGGCGAGGTGGCCGACAAAGCCGGCCGCCCAGAGCGCAATTTCCAGATTACTTAGACCCATTGCTCATCTACCGTCACGAGGTTTACGTGCCTCGGTAGATGGTAAGCCTATCGGCTAAAATCCGAGATAAGCAAGAGCGATCTGCTGAAGGTATTCCAGAACCGTAGGCTGTGGAGGACGCGGCTTCGGATTGGTGCCCATGGTTTGGGCGGAGAGTGTAGAAGCAACTGAAAAGGCCATAACAACGACAAGTGCAAACAAGCGAAACAGTTTTTGCATGGGAGGGTGGACCTGAGCGCAGTTGCGCTATCACGAACCTAGTTCTCGGACAGCTTGGAATCCATTCCCCGTTTTGATCCGCCCGTCCCACAATAGAACGATACCCAAACCAGAACCATACCTACTCGAGCGGGGAGTCGTTTTGAGACCCGGGGTCGCGCTCAAGCTGATCCCACGGAACGGCTGCGACGCACTCCAAACCAATTCAGGCCGAATGTGCTTGACTCGCAGCGCGAGCTTGGAACGCGTTCCGCGTCCCACAAGGGCCGACCGGCGATAGGTGCGACGTTTAGCCCTTGCTCAACCAGAAACCTTTATAGCTAACTTAGCCAAGTAGGAGTATTTTCTACGTATGAGAACCGTGAACATTTGAGAATTAAAGAATCAGCTGAGCGGCTATCTCCAGTACGTGAAGAACGGAGAGGAGATCGTGATCCGGGATCGTAGCGTTCCTGTGGCTCGGATTTTGCCTTTCCGACACGGCTCAGGATGGGACCAGGAAGCGCAGCTCGTTGCTTCCGGAGCGCTGAAGATGCCGGAAGAGGAGATGGACTGGAATCAGTTCTTTCTTGCTCCTGCAGGCAATGTCGCGCGAGAGATTGCCGTTGATGTCGCGATCGACAGCCGCGGAGACCGGTGACGCCTGCCTTTTGGGATACCAGCGCACTGGTGCCTTTGTGTGTTCAGCAACAGCCAAGCCCCGCAGTCCGGCAGATCCTTGAGCAGCATGAGATAGCGGTATGGTGGGCTACGCCGGTCGAGATGCGCAGTGCCTTCGAGCGGCTTTTGAGGATGGGCCAGTTGACGGTCCCGGAACACGTGGCGGCGGGAGTGCGGTTGGAGAAGCTTCGGCGCGGATGGCGGGAGTTGCAACCAAGCGAAGCGCTCCGCTCCCAGGCAGAGACCTTTCTGATGAGCTACCCGCTCAAAGCTGCCGATGCGCTTCAACTCGCCGCTGCTTGGATCTGGTGTTCGGGTAGTCCTCAGACTTACGTCTTCATGTGCGGAGACGTCCAGCTTTTGGAAGCCGCGCGGCAGGTCGGATTTCAGATCGTGGCGGCCTGAATACGTCAGGGCAGTGCTCTTCTCTACCTCTGGTGTATGGGTGTTTTCCGACTTGGAAACCAGATCGCCTATGCTGAGTTCATGGCCGGCACTATTCGACAGCGCGCCCGTGTGGAACGGATGCTTGCCCGCGCCGAAAAACGGCACCGCCAAGCGGCCAAGCTGGTAGAGAAATGGAAGCTGCGACTCGCAGATTTGGATCGCGCCGGCGTCGCTGCCAGGCAAGCCAAGCTGTGGGCCGACGAGCATCCGGATTGGCAATCTGAGACTGATACCCTCTGACTGTGAACGCGAGATCGAGACCCGTTGCCGCTATTTCCACCATGGTTGAGATTGAGGTGGCCGGCATTCTGTTCGACATGGACGGTGTACTGGTAAGGTCCACTTCCGGCGACGAACGATGCTGGACCCGGTGGGCAGAACGGCACCAGCTCGCGGATGGATTCGATCTTCGGAGAACTCACGGCCGCCGCGCCGCCGACACCATCCGGGAACATCTTCCGCACCTCACCGACGCCGAGCTCAGGCAGCACCTTTCCGATCTCGATTCGTTCGCCGAGCAAGAGCAGTCTGGGGTCACGGCTTTCCCCGGAGCCGGCGAGCTTCTAAGTTCCATCCCATCGCACCGCTGGACCATCGTCACATCGGCTTCTGAGAAGATGATGCGCAGCCGGCTGGCCTCGGTCGGCATCGTCTCGCCCAGGAGCATCGTCGGAGGGGACAGTGTGACGAGAGGGAAGCCGGACCCGGAAGGCTATCTCCGGGGAGCCGCGCTGCTGACTCGATCGCCTCACGAATGCCTGGTGGTCGAGGATGCGCCGGCTGGTATCCGCGCGGGTCGGTCCGCAGGCAGCCAGGTGCTCGCCGTCGCATCGTCCCATGACATCGAGGAGCTATGGCAAGCGGATTGGATCGTAGCTTCACTCGATCAGATCCAGCTCTCGATCGGCGACTCTGCAACACTTAAACTACGTTTCCCGGCGCTCACTTCCGTGCACTGATCGCGCACAAAAGATCATCGCCGCCATGCATGTTTGCCTCCTGCCTCCCAAGAACAAGCAACAGAACGCTGCTCTGCAGCGGAAGAAGACACATCACCCCCAAATAGGAACTGCGGAACGCTTATCGGTTTACCGTGGTGAACGGTTTTTGAATGAGTGACTTATGCCGTTATCGTTCACGGAGGTGAACGTGGGTTGACCGACGTAACGCAGTTCCACTTTTCCGTTAACTCGTGCATTCCTCGCCATTTAGGTAGAAAGTACGGCCCTGGACCTCTTGACGAGATCTCCGGCAGGGTCTAGGGTTTTGGTCAAGGCGGACAATTTTGAGCACGACCCCTTCGGCCTCGTTTGTAGCATCTCAGTCTCTCTCCAACCCTGAAAACCGAACCCCCCTGCGCGCCAAAACGCTAGGCACCCGGCTCACTCCCGAAGAGCTTTCCGAGATCGAAGCGGCCGCCAAACAGAGCGGAAAGAACATGGCCGAATGGCTGCGGGAGGTCGCTCTCCGGGCGGCGCGGCCGAGCCCCGACGTGAACGAATTGCTCCTGGGCGAGATCGCCGCGATGCGCTACGCGCTTCTAAACTTCTTCCATGCCACGGCCCAGGCAGGGGAGGAGGGACGCCTCCTAAGTCCTGAATCGGTGCTCAAAATCCGCGAGACAGCGGACGCGCGCAAGGGCGAACAGGCGCGCAAACTGCTTCAGGATTTCCTGGCCGAGATGGGCCAAGGCGGGGGCCGAAAGAGAGCCGAGCGATGAGCCGGAAGGGCAAGATTGCGGTTGGGTGCCTGATTGCCGTGCTGTTTTTCGGGCTGGGATTCGGTCCCCTTTTGAGCCCGCTGCTGTACACCCTGACACCGCTCCAGCGGTACTACCTCCCTACCTATATCGCGAGTTCCTGGCACCAAAACGAGCCCGAGGCGCATACAGAGATCCGCTGGATAGTGAAGCTCATTCCCCTGAAATCCGATTCCAAAGGCAAGCGCGAACGCGGTTCCAAAGCCGAATCCAAGCTGGAGCTGGCCTTCGCCACAGAGCGGGATGTGTTCGCGAAGAGTGCGACCGCCATGGTGTGGGCCGGCAATGTGCTGCCATTTTCCTTGAGTGCGGATGCGGCCCGGGAGGGGTGGACGGGATTGGAATGGAGCTACCCGCAGCAGGTCGAATCCGCCAAGCTCGCCAGTATGCTGCGAGACGATTACTTTGACGGGAAGGCATGGGAGAGCTTCCTTGCGAAACCCGCGCTGTCGCTCATCAGTCTGTTTCTGCTCTTCCTGATCGCTCGCGCTGGGGTCCAAGGGTGGTGGGAGCGGCGTCTGTGGGGGCGGCCTTTGCACAGGCGTGAGCTCCTATGGCGCTGGATGTTCGAGCCGCCAGCGCGGCAGATCGCTACACCGGAAAGGCGGCTGGAGCTGGAGAGACCCGCGCCGCTCACGCTGGCAGCGCCGCTCAAATCACCTCAGGCTCCCCTGCCGGCTACGGCATCGAAGATGGCGATTCCGTCGGCGTCCGAGCCGTCGCCGAGACAGCCAAAGTTCGTCCAGAGTGTTCCGGTTGTCCCGGAGAAGGCGAAGCCGGCGTACACCTGGAACGAGTCTGCGGGAATCGATTAGCGATGCTGACGATGTCCTCCAAAGCGTTATCGGCTGGCCAGGCGCGGACGTACCACGCGCGGGAGTTCGCGTCGGAGCGGCAGAACTACTGGAGCCGCGACCAGCAGGGGTTCAGCGAGTGGCAGGGCA
>JAABUK010006161.1_pt1 | contig 18097 bp, 17 predicted proteins | sample 5559141 | NCBI WGS metagenome assembly JAABUK01 (sample SAMN10711869, study PRJNA513367) | rock metagenome | isolation source: Antarctica rocks | place: Antarctica: Victoria Land, Pudding Butte nord | collected 2016-01-03 | reverse complement strand
AGGGTCGGGGGGCATGGTTGGGGGCAAGGTGGGCGACAACCTGGCTGCCGCGGTACGCGCCGCCGGCCAGCTGCAGCCGACCAGGCCGGCCCTCATCTGCGGCTCCGAACAGCTGACCTGGCGCCAGCTCGACGCCCGGGTCGACGAGGTTGCCGGCGGCCTGGCCGGCGCTGGCCTCCGCCCCGGCGACCGGGTCGCGCTGCATCTGCACGCGCCCGAGTTCGTGATCGCCTACTACGGCGTGCTCCGCGCCGGCCTCGTCGCCGTGCCGCTCGATCCGGCTGCCGCCGGCCACCAGTTGCACCAGGTGCTGGCCGACTGCGAGGCCGCGGCGCTGCTCACGGACGAGCCGGCCAGCCCGGACACCAGAGCTGACCTGCGCTATGCCGGCGGGGTCGGCGGCCTCCCGGCCGCCAGCGGTCATGTGGGGGAGGTCGGCGGGGGCGAGGACATCGCCGTCCTGCTGTATCCCAGCGGCAGCCCCGGCCCGCGGCCGGCCGTCATGCTGTCCCACCGGGCGCTGCTGGCCAGTCTGGACCAGGTTGCGCGGCTCCATCCGCCCGTCGTGCGGCCGCAGGAAGTGGTGCTGCTGGCGGCTCCGCTGTTTCATGGCTTCGGCGCCGGCGCGGGGCTCGGCCCGGTCATCCGCTCCGGGGCCACCGCGGTGGTGCCTGGGCGGGCGGACCCCCGGCACGGCCTGGACCTGGTCGCGCAGCACGCGGTCACCGTGGTCGTCGGCACGCCGGAGATCTACGTCGCGTGGTCGCAGTTGCCCGACCTGGCCGCTCTCGCCGGCCTGAGACTCGCGGTGTCCGGGTCGGCGCCGCTACCGCCGGCCGTTGCCGTGACCCTGGCTCAGCGGGCCGGGCTGACGGTGCATTCCGGCTACGGCCTGGCGCAGGCCGGAGCGGTGCTGACGTCCACGCTGGCCGGCGCAAGCCTCAAGCCCGATGACGGAAGCCCCAAGCCGGGCGCCGTCGGGCGCCCCCTCCCTGGCGTCGAGCTCGCGCTGGTCGATGTCGACGGCGACGAGGTGGACGAGGACGAGATCGGCGAGGTGGTCGTCCGAGGGGCGAGCCTGTTCTCCGGCTACTGGCCCGACGGCTCCGGCGGCCCGGACCTCGACGGCTGGTTCGCCACCGGTGACCTCGTCCACCGCGACGCCGACGGCGACCTGTTCCTTATCGGCCGGCGCCGGGAGCTGATCGCGGTGAGCGGCTTCAGCGTCTATCCCGACGAGGTGGAGGCGGTGCTGCGCGCCCACCCCGACATCGTCGAGGCCGCCGTCGTCCCGAGTGGCCCGTCCGGGTCGACGGGCGTGGGAATCAAGGCGATCGTGGTCGTGCGTACCGGCGCGGAGCTCGGCGCCGACATGGTCATCGCGCACTGCCGGGCGGCGCTGGCGCGTTTCAAGTGCCCGACCGAGGTGGCCTTTATGGCCGAGCTGCCTCACACCGCGACCGGCCGGGTCGCCCGTGACCGGCTCAGCACATGAGCCATCACGTCACCGTGCTGTCGCGGCGCGGCTGCCACCTCTGCGAGCAGGCCTGCACCGACGTCGCGCGCCTGGCCGCCGAGGCCGGCGCGACCTGGGACGAGCGCGACATCACCGATGACGACGAGCTCATGCGGCGGTACGCCGAGCAGGTGCCGGTGATCCTCGTCGACGGCGCGCAGCACGACTTCTGGCGGGTGTCGGAGCCTCGGCTGCGGGTGGCGCTGACCCGCTGAGCGGGCCGGCGCTGCCGACTTTGTGCGAACGTTCACAAGCGGCTACCGTCGCTACCACACCCCTCACCACGCCAGCACGCGGGGGGCAGACCCGGACGGGAGCGACGTGAGCGAGCAGGCCGACGTCGGTCCGGACCGGCCGAAGGGCCGCGGAATCCCGGACGCGACGGTGGCTCGGCTCCCGGTCTACCTACGGGCGCTGCTCACCCTGGGCGACGCCGGCCAGTCGACCGTCTCGTCGGAGGAGCTGGCCGTCTCGTCCGGGGTCAACTCCGCCAAGCTTCGCAAGGATCTGTCGCACCTGGGGTCGTACGGCATCCGCGGGGTTGGCTACGAGGTCGCTGTCCTGATCGAGTCGATCTCGCGGGCGCTGGGACTGACCCAACGGTGGGCCGTGGTGTTGGTGGGGGTCGGCAACCTGGGGCGCGCGCTGGTCGGCTACGGCGGCTTCGCCAGCCGCGGATTCCGCATCGCAGCGCTCATCGACGCCGACCCGGCCCGAGTCGGCGAGAGGCTGCACGGTTTGGCGGTCAGTCACATAGACGCCCTGGCCGCGGTCGTGGCCGAGCATCAGGCCTCGATCGGCGTGATCGCCACGCCGGCGGATGCCGCGCAGGACGTCTGCGACCGCCTCGTCGCGGCCGGCGTCACCAGTGTCCTCAACTTCGCGCCGTGCGTGCTCAACGTCCCCGACGGGGTCGACGTCCGCAAGGTGGACCTGTCCATCGAGCTGCAGATCCTGTCTTTCCACGAGAGCCGAAAGGCCGGCCTCGCCCTGCCGGCTGCTATCCCGTCACAGGGGCCCTTCCAGGAGGCGGTCGGGCCATGAGCATGTTGGTGGTCGGCCTGTCCCACCGCACTGCCTCGGTGCCCGTGCTCGAGAGCGTGACGGTCGCGCCCGGCGAGCTGGCCGGCGTCCTCGCCTCCCTGGTGCGGAGCCCTCAGGTGGCCGAAGCCATGGTCCTGTCGACCTGCAACCGGGTCGAGATATATGCCGAGGTCGACAGGTTCCACGGCGGGGTGCACGACGTGTCGGAGCTGCTGGCCCGGCGAGCCGGCACCGACGTGGTGTCGCTCGATCCCCACCTGTACGTGCACTACGAGGACGCCGCGGCCGGCCATCTGTTCGCGGTCGCGGCGGGCCTGGACTCGATGGTGGTCGGCGAGGCGCAGATCCTGGGCCAGCTCCGGACCGCTTACGCCGCCGCCCAGCAGGCCGGGACCGCCGGCCGTCAGCTGCACGACCTCACCCAGCAGGCGCTGCGAGTCGGCAAGCGGGTGCACAGCGAGACCGGGATCGACGCCGCCGGCGGATCGCTCGTGGCGGTCGGTCTCGGTGAGGCGCAGCGCGAGCTCGGTGACCTGGCTGGCCGCTCGGCGCTGGTCTGCGGCGCCGGCTCGATGGCCGCGTTGACCATCGCCACCCTGCACCGTGCCGGCCTGACCGACGTCGTGGTGGCCAACCGCACGTGGGGGCGGGCTGAGGAGCTCGCCCTGGCGGTGGCCGGCCGACCGGCCGAGCTGGCCGAGATCGAGGACGCGCTGGTCAGCGTCGACGTCGTGGTGTCCAGCACGGCAGCAACGTCTCCGGTGATCGCGGCTGACGCCGTCGAGCGGGCAATGAAGCGGCGCGACGGCCGGCCGCTGTTCATCCTCGACCTGGCCCTGCCCCGCGACGTCGACCCGGCCGTGGCCGAGATCGCCGGCGTGAACCTGGTCGACCTGGCCGTCCTGCGCGGGCTCAGCGCGGGCAGCGGGGCCGGCGCCGAGGTCCAGTCCGCGCGCGAGATCGTGGCCGCGGAGGTTGCGACGTTCCTCGCGGGCCGGCGGTCCGGCGAGGTGGCGCCCACGGTGGCGGCGCTGCGTTCGCGCGCGGCGGGCCTGGTAGAGATCGAGCTGGCCCGGCTGTCGGCCCGACTGCCGCAGCTGGACGGCGCGGTGCGCATCGAGGTGGAGGCCGCCGTGCGACGCGTGGTCGCCGCGCTGCTGCATACCCCGACCGTGCGGGTCAAGGAGCTGGCCAGCACCCCGGGTGGCGACGCCTATGCCGCAGCACTGCGGGAGCTGTTCGAGCTCGACCGCCCGGCGCCGGTTGTCGTGACCCGAGCCGTCACCGAGGAGGCCTCGTGAGCCCGGCCCGGACCCTGCGGCTGGGGACGCGGCGCAGCGCACTGGCGCTCGTCCAGTCTCGAGCCGTGGCGTCGGCTCTCGGCGCCGGCGCCGGAGCCGGCGTCGAGCTGGTCGAGGTCGTCACCGCCGGCGACGCGTCGCCGTCGGCGATAGAGACCATGGGCGGCACCGGCGTGTTCGTCTCGGCGCTGCGCGAGCGGCTGCTCGCCGGCGAGCTGGATCTGGCCGTCCACTCCTACAAGGACCTGCCCACGGCGCCGGCACCCGGTCTGGTCATCGGTGCCGTCCCGCCCCGCGAGGACGCCCGCGACGTCCTGGTCAGCCGTTCCGGCGCCACCCTCGGCGAGCTGCCGGCCGGCGCCCGGGTGGGCACCGGCGCGCCCCGCCGGGTCGCCCAGCTGCGGGCGCTGGGGCTGGGGCTGGACGTGGTGGGGGTCCGCGGCAACGTCGACACTCGACTGCGCAAGGTCGCCGACGGGGAGCTCGACGCTGTCGTCCTGGCCCGCGCCGGCCTGGCCCGGCTCGGCCGACTCGAGGAGGTCAGCGAGGTGCTGGACCCGATCCAGATGCTGCCGGCGCCCGGCCAGGGCGCGCTTGCCGTCGAGTGCCGGGTCGACGACGCCGACGTGGTCGCTCTGCTGTCGCGGATCGACGACGCCGGCAGCCGCACTGCCGTCACCGCCGAGCGGGCTGTCCTGGCGGCCTTGGAGGCCGGCTGCACCGCCCCGGTCGGGGCGCTGGCCGAGATCGCCCAGGGCGATCTCGGCGAGGACGAGATCTACCTCCGCGGCTCGGTCACCGCTCTCGACGGCTCCGACGCCGTCCGGCTGTCGGCGACCGGGCAGACCGCCGAGGCCGACCAGCTCGGCCGGCGACTGGCCGCCGACCTGGTGGCCGCCGGCGCCGAACACCTGCTTGGCAAACCTCTGACTGGGAGTCTCGAATGACCCGCGCACGCAAGACGATCACCGGCCGCATCGCCATCGTCGGCACCGGCCCGGGAGACCCTGGGCTGCTGACCCGCCGGGCCGCCGACCTGATCGCCGCCGCGGACTACGTCATTCACGACGCGGCAGTCTCCCCGGAGGTGCTGGGCCTCGCGCCGGGCACCGCCGAGGTGAGCGCGGCCGAGGGGCTCCCCGGCGACCTGGCCAAGCTGCTGATCTCCGCGGCCCGGTCCGGGGCCACGGCGCTGCGCCTGGTCGCCGGCGACCCGTTCACCTCCGACGCCGTCGTGGCCGAGTGCAAGGCGGTCTCGCGTACTGCGGTGCCGTTCGAGATCGTGCCGGGTGTCGCGGCGGACACGGCGGTCCCGACCTACGCCGGCGTCCCCACCGGCCACAACCGGACCGTGGTCGAGGTCCGGGACGGGATCGACTGGCAGACCCTCGCCAGCTCCCCAGGCACGCTGCTGCTGAGTGCGACGTCGGGCACCCTGGGCAAGATCTCTGCCGGGCTGCAGGAGCACGGCCGGTCGGGGAGCACCGCGGTCGCGGTGACCGGCGACGGTGCCACCGAGGTCCAGGTCACCATCGACTCGACGCTGGCGACCTTGGAGGTCGACGCAGGGGCGCTGCAGGGTCGGCTGATGGTGATGGTCGGCGCCGGCGTCGCCCTGCGCGGACGCCTGTCGTGGTGGGAGAGCCGCGCCCTGTACGGCTGGAAGGTGCTCGTCCCGCGCACCCGCGAGCAGGCCGGCGTCATGTCGGCCCAGCTACGCGTGCACGGCGCCGTCCCGGTCGAGGTGGCGACGATCGCGGTCGAGCCACCGCGGACGCCGGCGCAGATGGAGCGCGCCATCAAGGGCCTGGTCACCGGCCGCTACGAGTGGATCGTGTTCACTTCGACCAACGCCGTCCGCGCGGTGTGGGAGAAGTTCGCCGAGTTCGGCCTGGACGCACGGGCCTTTGCCGGCGTGAAGATTGCTTGCGTGGGTGACTCGACGGCCGACGCCGTGCGGGCGTTCGGCATCACCCCCGAGCTCGTGCCTAGTGGCGAGCAGTCCAGCGCCGGCCTGCTTGCCGACTTTCCGCCGTACGACGACGTGCTCGACCCGATCGACCGGATCTTCCTGCCCCGGGCCGACATCGCCACCGAGACGCTCGCCGCAGGGCTGATCGAGCGCGGCTGGGAAGTCGACGACGTCACCGCCTACCGCACGGTGCGGGCGGCTCCGCCGATGGCGACCACCCGCGACGCCATCAAGACCGGTGGCTTTGACGCAGTGCTGTTCACCTCCTCAAGCACGGTGCGCAACCTGGTCGGTATTGCCGGCAAGCCGCATCCGCGCACGGTCGTGGCGTGCATCGGGCCCAAGACGGCTGAAACGGCCCGCGAGCTGGGGCTCACAGTCGACGTCCAGCCGGAGATCTCGAGCGTGCCGGCGCTGGTCGATGCCCTGGCCGCTCACGTGCGCCGGCTCAAGGAGACCGACGGCGTCGCGCCGCCGTCGCGCACCACCAAGCCGAGGAGCAAGCCCAAGGCGGCCCAGTGACCTATCCCGCTGTTCGGCCCCGCCGCCTGCGCCGCACCGCTGCGCTGCGCCGGCTGTCGGCGCAGAACCGGCTGGCGCCGGCCGACCTGGTGCTGCCGATGTTCGTCCGCGAGGGCATCGAGGCGCCGCGACCGGTCGCCTCGATGCCCGGGGTCGTCCAGCACACGCGCGACTCGCTGCGCAAAGCCGCGCACGAGGCGATGGAGGCCGGCGTGGGCGGCCTGATCCTGTTCGGCATCCCGGCCGCCAAGGACGCCCGGGGCTCCGGCGCCGACCGCCCCGACGGGGTGGTGCAGGTCGCCCTGCGCGACCTCGCCGCCGACCTCGGCGACGCCACCGTCCTGATGAGCGACCTTTGCCTGGACGAGTACACCGACCACGGTCACTGCGGCGTCCTCACGCCCGCCGGCGAGGTCGACAACGACGCCACCTTGGCCCGCTACGCCGAGGTCGCCGTGGCCCAGGCCGCCGCCGGCAGCGCGGTGGTTGCTCCCAGCGGGATGATGGACGGCCAGGTCGCCGCGATCCGCACCGCGCTGGACACCGGCGGCCACCCCGACCTGCCCATCCTGGCCTACTCGGCGAAGTACGCCTCGGCGTTCTACGGACCGTTCCGCGAAGCGGCCGACTGCGCCCCGCAGTTCGGCGACCGCGCCGGCTATCAGCAAAACCCGGCCAACGCCGACGAGGCGCTGCGGGAGGTGCGGCTCGACATCGCCGAGGGAGCGGACGCGGTGATGGTCAAGCCGGCGCTGGCCTACCTCGACGTCCTGCGTCGGGTGGCCGATGCGGTCGACGTGCCGGTGGCCGCCTACCAGGTGAGCGGGGAGTACGCCATGGTCGAAGCGGCGGCGGAGCGTGGCTGGATCGACCGCGAGCGGGTGATCGACGAGATGCTGCTGTCCATCCGGCGGGCCGGCGCCGGCATCGTGCTGACCTACTGGGCCGTCGAGGCGGCCCGGCGGCTCGCCCGTGGCTGACGTTGCACGCAGCGGAGCGCCGGCCTCCGCGCGCCTCTTTGCGCGCGCCACGACGGTCATCCCCGGCGGGGTCAACTCGCCGGTCCGCGCCTTCCGGGCGGTGGGCGGCACACCGCGTTTCATGGCGAGCGGGCACGGGCCCTACCTGGTGGACGTCGACGGTCGGGAGTACGTGGACCTCGTCTGCTCCTGGGGGCCGCTGATCCTCGGCCACGCCCACCCGGTCGTTGTCGAGGCCGTGCAGCAGGCGGCGGCCAGAGGCACGTCGTACGGCACGCCCACCGAGGGCGAGGTCACTCTGGCCGAGGAGATCGTCGCCCGGGTGGCGCCGGTCGAGCAGGTGCGGATGGTCAACTCCGGCACCGAGGCGACGATGAGCGCAATCCGGCTGGCTCGCGGCTTCACCGGCCGGAGCAAGGTGGTGAAGTTTGCCGGCTGCTACCACGGCCACGTCGACGCGCTGCTGGCCAGCGCCGGGTCCGGGGTGGTCACGTTCGGGTTGCCCGACACCCCGGGTGTCACCGGGGCCAGCGCGGCCGAGACCATCGTCCTGCCGTACAACGACCTTGGCGCGGTTCGGACGGCCTTCGAGGCGCAGCCCGAGGCGGTCGCTTGTGTGATCACCGAGGCGGCGCCGGCGAACATGGGCGTCGTCCCGCCGGCGCCCGGCTTCACCCAGGGGCTGCGCGAGCTGTGCGACACCTTCGGCGCGCTGATGATCAGCGACGAGGTGATGACCGGCTTCCGCGTATCGCCGGCCGGCTGGTATGGCCTGGATCTCGTCGCTGCCGACCTGTTCACCTTCGGCAAGGTGATGGGCGGCGGGCTGCCGGCGGCCGCCTTTGGCGGGCGGGCCGACGTGATGGGCCACCTCGCGCCGGCCGGCCCGGTCTACCAGGCCGGCACCCTGTCCGGTAACCCGCTGGCCACCGCGGCCGGCCTGGCCACCCTGCGCGCATGCACCGACGAGGTCTACGCCGCGGTCGACAAAGCCGCCGCCCGGCTCGCCGACACGGTGACCTCCGTGCTGACCGAGGCCGGCGTGCCGCACGGCCTGCAGAGCGCCGGCAGCCTGTTCAGCATCTTCTTCGGTGCCGACCCAGCCGAGCACGGGGTACGTGACTTCGCCGGCGCCCAGCGCCAGGACACCGCGGCCTACGCCCGCTTCTTCCACGAGATGCTGGCCCGCGGCGTCTACCTCCCACCGAGTGCCTATGAGGCGTGGTTCCTGTCCGCGGCCCACGACGAGGTGGCGCTGGAGCGCGTCGCTGACGCGCTGCCGCACGCCGCCCGAGCGGCCGCCCGACCCGCGGCGAGACCGTGAGCCGCACCGTCGTCCACCTGCTGCGCCACGGCGAGGTGGACAATCCAGCCGGCGTTCTCTACGGCTGTATGCCGGGATTCCACCTGTCGCCGGGCGGCCGCCAGATGGCCGTGGCCGCCGCCGACTCCCTCGCTGGTCGCGATGTCACCTACCTGGCCGCGAGTCCGCTGGAGCGGGCGCAGGAGACGGCCCAGCCCTTCGCCGAGCGGTTCCAGCTGCCGGTTCACACCGACCAGCGACTGCTCGAAGCCGGCAACGTCTTCCAGGGCCGTCACTTCTCCGGCACCGCCGGGATCCTGCGGCAGCCACAGATGTGGTCGAAGCTGCGCAACCCCCTCACGCCCTCCTGGGGCGAGCCGTACCTGGAGATAGCGGCGCGGATGCTGGCGGCCACCGAGGCGGCCCGGGAGGCGGCCGAGGGACACGAGGCGGTGTGCGTCAGCCACCAGCTGCCCATCTGGACCATGCGTCGCCGGCTGCAGCACCGGCCGCTCCCGCACCACCCCCAGCACCGCCAGTGCGGCTTGGCCAGCCTGACGTCGATCACGTTCGACGGAGACCGAGTCGCCGGCATCGACTACGGCGAGCCCGCCGCCCACCTGGTCGCGCCGGCGGCAAGAACCAAGGCGTCCGGCGCATGAGTCGTCGCGCCGCCGCCCTCGCCGCCGCGCTTGCCGCCGCTCTGGCCGTGCTCGCTGGCTGCAGCACCGGCACCGACGCGGTGGACCCCGGCGCAACATCGGGGAACCGCTACGTCGCCGGCAGCGGGCAGACCACCACGATCGCCGGCGACGACCGCGGCGGCGCACCGAAGATCACCGGGACGCTGCTCGACGGCACGCCCTTCGACCTCGCCGACCTGCGCGGCAAGGTGGTCGTGCTCAACTTCTGGGCCTCCTGGTGCGGCCCCTGCCGCGTCGAGGCCCCCGACCTCGAGTCAGTGTCCCGGCAGGTCGGACCCGCCGGGGTCGCGTTCGTCGGCGTCAACGTGCGTGACCACCAGGACTCTGCCCAGGCCTTTCAGCGGACGTTCCACATCAGCTATCCCAGCGTGTACGACCGCACCGGCCGGGTCGCGCTCGCCCTCAAGGGGGCCCCGCCGAGCTCGCTGCCCTTCACCGTCGTGCTGGACCGCCGTGGGCGGGTCGCCGTGGTCATCCGGCGTTCGGTGCGGGCCGACGAGCTGCTGCCGGTCGTCCGCCAGGTCGTCGCCGAGGCGGCCTGAGCATGACCGGGTTCGCCTCCACGGTGACCAGCGGCCCTCTGGTAGCGGCGGTGGTAGTGGCTGCCATCGCCGGCCTGGTCAGCTTCCTGTCGCCCTGCGTGCTGCCGCTGGTGCCCGGCTACCTGTCCTATGTCACCGGCCTCTCCGGCGCCGACCTGGAGCCGGGAGCGCGCCAGCGCGGTCGCGTGCTGGCCGGCAGCGCCCTGTTCGTGCTCGGGTTCACCGCGGTGTTCGTCGCCTACGGGGCGTTCTTCGGGGGGCTGGGGCATGCCTTGGCCGCACACCAGAGCGCTATCGAGCGCGTCGTCGGGGCGGTCGTCATCCTGCTCGGGCTTGCCTTTCTGGGGCTGGTGCCCGGTCTGCAGCGGGAGTTCCGCCTGCACCGGCTGCCGGCCTCGGGGCTGGCCGGCGCCCCGCTGCTCGGCGTGGTGTTCGGCGTCGGCTGGACCCCGTGCGTCGGGCCGACGTTGGGTGCGGTGCAGATGCTGGCCTACACCTCGGCCAGCGCCGGCCGGGGCGCGCTGCTGTCCGCGGCGTACTGCCTGGGGCTCGGCGTTCCGTTCGTCGCCTTTGGGCTGGGCTACCGCCGGCTGCTGGGGGCGCTGGGGCCGGCGCGCCGGCATGCCCGGTGGGTGACCCGAGCCGGCGGCGCCCTGCTCGTCGTCCTTGGCATCCTGCTGCTGACCGGCACCTGGGAGGACTTGACGATCACCATGCGCGAATGGGTCGCCGGTTTCACCCCGGCGGTGTGAGGTGACCCTGGTCGAGCAGGACAGCGAGCGGCTGTCGACCGCGCCGGCAGAAGCAGCCGTACGCCCCGGCCGGCTCGCCACCCTGCGCCGGACCTGGCGGCAGCTGACCAGCATGCGCACCGCGCTCCTGCTGCTGTTCCTGCTTGCCGTCGCCGCCGTCCCCGGATCGGTGCTGCCCCAGCGCGGGCTCAACCAGATCAAGGTCGACGACTACTTCGCCCGGCATGCTGCCCTTGCCCCGCTGCTGGACCGGCTGTCGCTGTTCGACGTCTTCGCCGCGCCGTGGTTCGCGGCGATCTACCTGCTCCTGTTCGTGTCGCTGATCGGCTGCCTGATACCGCGCATCCGGCTGCACGCCCGGGCCCTGCGCCGTCGCCCACCTGCCGCCCCTCGGCATCTCGACCGACTGCCGCACTCCGCCCGCTACGTCGCCGACGAGTCGCCCGACGCCGCAGTCGCAACGGTGAGCCGGCAGCTGCGGCGCGACCGGTGGCGGCTCGAGCGACGGGACGAGGCCGGCGGTGCGGTGGCGTTGTCGGCGGAGAAGGGATACGCCCGAGAAACCGGCAACCTGGTGTTTCACGTCGCGTTGGTGGCGCTGCTCGCCGGCGTGGGCATCGGCGGGCTCTTCGGCTGGAAGGCGACGGTGCTCGTCACCGAGGGCGAGGGATTCTGCAACTCGGTCAATGCCTACGACGCCTTCGAGCCCGGCCGGCTCGTCAACGGCACGCACTTGCCGCCCTTCTGCGTCGACCTCGATCAGTTCACGGCGACCTACGTCCCGGGCACCAGCCAGCCGGCGTCCTTCCATGCGCTGATCCGGTATGCCCCCGGCGGCGCGGCCCCCGACCGCCACTACGACCTGCGGGTCAACTCCCCGCTGCGCTTCGCCGGCACCCGCACCTACCTGCTCGGCCACGGCTTCTCCCCGGTCGTGACGGTGACCGACCCGAGCGGCCAGAAGTTCACCGGCGCGACGGCGTTCCTGCCGGCCGATGTGGCGCTGGCCTCGACCGGCGCGATCAAGCTGCCTGATGCACGCCCGCGGCAGATCGGCATCGACGGGGTGTTCACTCCCACCCGCGATCCCAGCGACCGGCTGGGCCTCACCTCCCTGTCGCCGCAGCCGCGCAACCCCGCCCTGTCGATGCGCATCTACCAGGGCGATCTCGGCCTGGACTCCGGTGCGCCGCAGTCGGTCTACTCCCTCGACGCCGCGCTGATCAAAGCCAAGCGGCTGACGCTGGCCAAGCTCGCCGACGGCCGGCCGGCGCGCGTCGTCGTCGGCCCGGGCCAGTCGGTCCGGCTCGCCGACGGGACGCAGGTGCGCTTCGACGGCTACCGGCAGTGGGCCCGACTACAGGTCGGCCGCGACCCCGGCCAGCTGCTCGCCTTGGTCGCCGCGACGGCGATGGTGCTCGGCCTGCTGCTGTCCCTGCGGGTACGCCGGCGCCGGCTGTGGCTTCGCTTCTCCCCGGCCGGTCCGGTCGGCGAAACCCGGCGTACCGTCGTGGCCGTGGGGGGCCTGGCCCGCAACGATCCCGAAGCGTTCGCCGCCGAGTTCGAGCGGGTGGTCGGAGCGGCTCGCGCCGATCCAGTGATCCAGTGATGCAGTGATGAAGGGGAAAGGCTGACGTGCCGGTCAACGCCGACTTCGCCCGGCTGTCTGACAGCCTGCTGGTGGCGACCATCCTGACTTACACGCTCGCGATGCTGCTGTATGCGGTGGAGTACGCGTTCGGCCGCCGGGGCCGGGTGGCGGTCTCCGCGGCGGCACCGGTCGGCGAGCGGGTGCTCGTCGGGGCCGGCGGACCCCCGACGCCGGCGACTCCGGCCAACCCGACCGGGATCGTCCCGCCGGCGCGCAGCCGCACCGTCTCCTTCGGCCGGATGGCCGTGGCGCTCACCGCCTTCGGTTGGCTGGCTCACGCCGGCTCGCTGGTGTTCCGCGGCCTGTCGGTGGGCCGGGTGCCCTGGGGCAATATGTACGAGTTCGCCGTGGCCGTCTGCCTGATCGCGGTGACCGCCTATCTCGCGCTGCTGATGCGCCAGCCGGTCCGCTATCTCGGGGCATTCGTGATGCTGCCGGTCGTCCTGCTCCTGGGGCTCGCCGGGACGGTGCTCTACACCCGGGCCGCGCCGCTGGTGCCGGCGCTCAACTCCTATTGGCTGAAGATTCACGTCAGCGCAGCGATCCTCGCCAGTGGTGTCTTCCTGGTGGGTGCGACGACGTCGGTGCTCTACCTCGTCCGGAATTCCTACGAGCGCCGGCTCTCAGCCGACGCCCCGCTACGCTTCCCGGCCACGCTTGGCGTCCGGCTTCCCGCTGCCGACGCCCTGGAGCGGGTCACCTTCCGGGTCATCGCGTTCGGCTTCCCCATCTGGACCTTTGCGGTCATCGCCGGCGCGATCTGGGCCGAGGCGGCCTGGGGGCGCTACTGGGGCTGGGATCCCAAGGAGACCTGGGCGTTCATCGCCTGGGTGATCTACGCGGCTTACCTGCACGCCCGGTCGACGGCCGGCTGGCGGGGCCAGAGGGCGGTTGGTATCGCCCTGCTCGGCTGGGCGGCGATGATGTTCAACCTGTTCGGAGTGAACATCCTGATCTCGGGCCTGCACTCCTACGCCGGGCTGAACTGAGCGACCGGCGCGGACCCCTGGCGTCAGGTGCGGCCGTCCTCCTCGCCCTCTGCCTGCCGGCGCAGTTTCTCCTCGCGCCGGCGTAGGTCCTCCTCCCAGCTGCCAAGCATCTGCTCGTGCTCGGTGCTGTTGCGCTTGAGCTCAGCGAGAAAGGCTGGGTCGTCGTCGGGGGCGACGCTGCGCCGAGGCGCCGGGTTGGCCGAGGGATGTGTGCTGGGTGCGCCTCGGTTCCCCTTGAAGGGCAGGGTGCCAGAACTGCCTTGCGGGCGACCGGCGATCAGCCAGGCGATGCCGCCGATCGGGTTGATGAAGACCAGTAGCACCCAGGCGACCTTGGGCAGGTTGCGGACCTGCGCCGGGTCGGTGGTGAGCACGTCGAGCAGGCAGAACAGCAGGAAGCCGATCAGCGCGATGCCGACGATCCCGTCCAGATACAGCACTGGTCACTCCTCCTCGGGTGCAGGCTCGGTCAGGTGGTGGACCGGGGGAGCGGGACGTCGGAGTCGGCGCCGGCGAGGAGCGCGCGTACATCAGACTCGTGGAAGCGGCGGTGCCCGCCCGGGGTGCGGATGCTGCCGATGCGACCAGCGGCGGCCCACCGGGTCACCGTCTTGGGGTCGACCCGAAACAGCGCGGCGACCTCGCCGGGGGTGAGCAGCCGGTCCGTGACCTCCATCGAACCCCTCGGTGTCGGCGATGCTGCTCCGGCGACCATTACAACACTTTATGATCGGCGCCGGCTCCGCTGGGCGCGGGTGGGTGGCTTCGCTGTCTCGCCGTGAGCAACCCCATGCGATAGGTTGCGCCCATCATCTGGAGGTCACCATGCGCCCTGCTTTGCTGCTTCTCCTACCCGCGGTACTGGTCGCGCCCCTGTCGGTGACCGCGGCCCATGCTGCCAGCTCGCCCAGCCCCGCCCAACATGCGGTGGCGGTAGGGACCGGCGGTGCGGTCGCCTCAGAGAGCGTGGAGGCCACCCGCGCCGGCATCGAGATACTCAAACAGGGCGGCAACGCGGTCGACGCCGCCGTCGCCACGGCCGCCACGTTGGGCGTGACCGAGCCGTCGGTTGCCGGCCCCGGCGGCGGCGGTTTCATGGTGATCTACCTGGCCAAGACCAAGCAGATCGTGACCATCGACGGCCGCGAAGCCTGCCCCGCGACCTGCACGCCGAAGCAGTTCATCGACCCCAAGACCCACCTGCCGTACGATTTCGAGCGGGCCCGTCACTCCGGCATCTCGGTCGGCGTGCCCGGCATGGTGGCGCAATGGTCGAAGGCAGTGCAGCTGTACGGCACGAAGTCCTTCGGCAGCACCCTGCAGCCGGCCATCCGAGTGGCCACTAACGGCTTCCCGGTGAGCTACAACTTCCACCGGTCGGAGATCACGTCGCTGGCCGACCTGCGGGCGTTCACCAGTAGTCGCAACCTGTTTCTTCGCGACGGCAAGCCGCTGCCGGTGGGATACCACTTCACCAACCCCGACCTGGCCAGGACCTACCGCCTGCTGGCCCAGCATGGCCCGTCCTACCTCTACGACGGCCCGCTCGGCGCGCAGATCGCCCGCACGGTGCAACACCCGCCGGTGGCAAAGGGCACCAACTTCACGGTCCTGCCCGGCAGCATGACGCAGCGCGACCTGGCCAATTACGTGGCCAAGAACCGGCCTCCGACGCACGTCACTTACCGCGGGCTCGACGTCTACGGCATGGCGCCGCCGTCGTCCGGTGGCACCACCATGGGGGAAGCGCTCAACATCCTGTCCGGCTGGCCGCTGGGCTCGCAGAACCGGGCGCGTGCGCTATTTGAGTACCTCGAGTCGACCCGGCTCGCCTTCGCCGACCGCAACGCCTACGTAGGCGACCCCGACTACTCGGCCGTCCCGACCTACGCCCTGCTCAACAAGCAGTACGCCGCGACCCGGCGCTGCCTGGTCCACGGCACGGCGCTGTCCAGCCCGCTCGCCCCGGGTGATCCCTTCCGCCCGTTCACCGGCTGCTCGACAACGGCCGCCCCCGCCCCGACACCGCGAGAGGGGCTGCAGACCAACCACCTCGTCACCAGTGACAAGTGGGGCAACGTCGTCTCCTACACCAACACCATCGAGCAGCTGTTCGGCAGCGGGATAACGGTTCCCGGCGCCGGGTTCCTGCTCAACAACGAGCTGACCGACTTCGACTTTGCGCCGTCCGCCCCGGGCGTCTACGACCCCAACTTGGCGGCGCCCGGCAAGCGCCCCCGGTCGAGCATGAGCCCGACGATCGTGCTGCGTCAGGGCACACCGTGGCTGGCTCTGGGCTCCCCCGGCGGCTCCACGATCATCACGACGACCCTGCAGACGCTGCTCAACCGGGTCGACTTCGGCATGTCGCTTCCGCAGGCCATCGCCGCGCCGCGGGCCAGCCAGCGCAACTCGCCCACGACGGACGTCGAGCCGGCGTTCGCCAAGACGTGGTACGCCGACGTCTTGCAGAAGAAGTACGGCGAGGATCTGGTCGTGATCGGGCCGCCGGACTATGCGCCGCCGGTGATCGGCTTCGTCAACGCGCTGGAGTTCCGCGGTGGCGGTGTGGTGCAGGCGGCGACCGAGCCGACCCGGCTCGGCGGGGGCAGCGCGATGGTGGTCAAGCCCATGAGCGGCACCGGCTAGGTCGGCCCCATGTCGTAGGTGACCCACATCGTGCGGGTCGCGTACTTGTCGTACTTGCCCCGGCCGCGGTAGTTGTCCTCGGCGGTGATCCAGCGCACGACGTTCCACCCGTTTTTGGCAGCGATGCGGCGGAGCTCGACGAGCAGGGCGTCTACCGCACCGGCGCCACGCTGCGCCGGGTCGACGAACAGGTCGTCGAGAAAGCAGCCGGTGCTTGCCGACAGCGGCCGGACGAAGGGCCGGTAATGCGCCAGCCCCGCCACATGGCCGGCGAGGTCGCTCACCAGGAGGCAGCGCATCTCGTGCTGGGGATCGCAGATCCAGGACCACACCCGGGTCGCGTCGTGGTCAGTCTGGGCGACTCCGTAGAAGTCGGCATACTCCCGGTACAGCTGGCGCCACCGGTCCAGGTCGCCGTCGCCCGGTGGGCGTACGAGCCAGTGTGTCGCCCGACCGTCCATGCGAAGCACCGTAGGACACGGTCGGGCGAGTCGACCCTGCGGCGCTGGCCAACAATCCTTTCGCCCCCACCGCATGCCGGTAGTTAGGGTGCTGCGTGGTGCCGGACACCCACCACCGACGCACGTCTCACCCCCACCGGAAGGGAGCGCTTGCGTGCCAGCGATCGAGGCCGAGGGCCTGGTCAAGACGTACCGGACGCGCAAGAGCGTGGTGCGGGCGCTGGACGGCGTGGACCTGGCGGTGGAGCAGGGCACGGTCTTGGGGCTGCTCGGCCCGAACGGTGCCGGCAAGACCACCTGCGTACGCGTGCTGTCAACACTGTTGCGCCCCGATGGCGGCAGCGCCCGGGTGCTGGGGCTCGATGTCGTCGGCGATGCGCAGCGGCTGCGGCGGCGGATTGGCTTGTCGGGGCAGTACGCCGCGGTGGACGAGAATCTGACCGGCCGCGAGAACTTGTGGATGTTCGGCCGATTGTACCAGCTGCCCAGCGCCACGGCCACGACCCGGGCCGGTGAGCTGCTGGAGCAGTTCGACCTGGGCGACGCCGGCGACCGGGTCGTGAAGACGTACTCCGGCGGTATGCGGCGCCGGCTGGACCTGGCGTCGGCGCTGATCGGCCGGCCCGAGCTCATGTTCCTGGACGAGCCGACCACTGGCCTGGATCCGCGGAGCCGGCTGCAGATGTGGGATGTGATCCGCCGGCTGGTGCGGGAGGGCTCGACGCTGCTGCTCACAACGCAGTACCTGGAGGAGGCCGACGAGCTCGCCGACGTCATCGCCGTCGTCGACCACGGGCGGATCATCGCCCGGGGCACCGCTGACGAGCTGAAGGCGCAGGTCGGCGGGGAGCGGATAGAGGTCGTGGTCCGGCACCGCACCGACCTCGACCTGGCCCGCGACGTGCTGGTGCGGCGATGTGGCGCAGACGCCGAAGTCGACGAGCACACCGCACGGGTGACGGCGCCGGCGAGCGGGGCCTCCCAGCTCGTCGACGTCATCCGCGGCATGGACGAGGCCGGGGTGGAGATTGCCGACATCGCGCTGCGCCGCCCCACCCTTGACGACGTTTTTCTGTCCCTCACCGGCCACGCGGCGCAGGAGGCTGCACCGGATGACCGGTCCGTCCAGCCCAGCGGGAGTCGCTCGTGACCGCCCCCACCGCTCCTGCCACCAGGCACGCAGACCTCCCCGGGCGTCCCGGCGGGTCGATGCTCGCCGACACCCTCGTGGTGACCTGGCGCAACCTCAAGCGGATCCCGCGCATCCCCGAGCTCGCCGTCTTCGCGGTCCTGCAGTCGGTGATGTTCGTGCTGCTTTTCGCGTTCGTTTTCGGCGGCGCGATCGCCATGCCGGGTGGCGGAAGCTACCGGGAGTACCTCATGCCCGGCATCTTCGCCCAGACGCTGACCTTCGCCGCGGCCACCACGGCGATCGGCATGGTCGATGACATGCAGAAGGGACTGGTCGACCGGTTCCGCTCGCTGCCCATGGCTCGGTCGGCCTTTCTCACCGGCCGCACCTTCGCCGACGTCGCCTACAACGCCGGCATCCTCACTGTGCTGATGCTTTCCGGGCTGGCGGTGGGCTGGCGGGTGCGGTCCGGCGTCGTCAGCTTCCTCGCCGGCGTGGCACTGGCGCTGCTGTTCGCGTACGCGATGTCCTGGCTCGGGGTTTGGCTGGGCATGCTGGTGCCCACGGTTGAGGTGGGTC
>JAABUK010006159.1_pt1 | contig 18099 bp, 24 predicted proteins | sample 5559141 | NCBI WGS metagenome assembly JAABUK01 (sample SAMN10711869, study PRJNA513367) | rock metagenome | isolation source: Antarctica rocks | place: Antarctica: Victoria Land, Pudding Butte nord | collected 2016-01-03 | reverse complement strand
CTTGGCACAAAGTTAGTATCGTTTTGTGTCTTGTTACTGCAGCCATATCTGGCACCGTCTCTGAGACCGACTCTTGAGTAGGTGGTCGTTGTTGTAGTGTAGAGCATCTGTGTGTGAGCTGTGTGCAAAAGCAGTCTGGGAAGATCGTTGACGACCGTTGGGATCGGTGAGAGCATCCACAGGACCAGGAGAGCAGCTGCATACAACAGACATTTCTTTCTCTTCTTATGCGTGTGGTAGTGTTTGTCCCGTTCGGTGTCAGTTTTGCTCAGCTTAGGCTGATCTGTTGTTTGTGCATGTTTGAAACAAGGGTTGTTGTGCCTGGGCGACAGCCCCACAGGTATCTGTCGTTGACCAGGCCCCTTGTGATGTTGTAGCTTCTTAATTTGGTCGCTTTCGTTCTGTTGGAGCTTGCGCTTGTCGATATTCGTCAACTGACCCTTCCTGCCGATGCCCAAAACAGTGCGGGCAGGACGCCAGGTCGTTCTACACGCAAGCTTGCCAAGCAGAAGCAGCGATAGTGTGCATAGTGTCGCTATAATAGCATATTTTAGAATCATTCCGGAATCTCAGCTTTCTCTGTCTCAGGCATATCGAAGCTGGCATGATGCAATGTTGGGATGCTTGCATCAAAGGCACCTAGCAAGGCTGAAGAGCTTCTAGTCGGTGTCTCATGTGTGCCATCCATTGGCAGGGGCCCAGAGTTGACTGGTGGCAGCCCGCGAGTGCAAGCAGTCTTTACTTACGTGTACATGATTGCCTAAGTCGAGTCAGAATCCAGTCAGAATACAAGAAAGTTGACGATGGCACGCAATGTCACACGATACTAGCCCCAAGCGTTCCGACAACTAGCTCAAGTACTTCAACACTTTAGCAATGGGGAAGAGGCAACCATTAATCAACATGACAGCTACCATTTTGCTGCCAGATGAACCTTTGGCAACCCTTTGTAAAACCTCTACAAAAGATTGGATGTAACCACAGCCTATCATTATTTTTGTGGTTGTGACATGTTGCTTGACTTCGCAACATTGATGTCCCATTGTGCTTGTTTCCAGGCTCTTTGAGTCGTCGTTGGCTGTCAAACCACCTGTCAAGCCAAATCAAGTCTAGGTCCTAATAGAAAGAGACAGAGATTGACACATTCTCAAATCAGACTATGTGAACATTACATCACCTAACAAACTAACCTGGCCATGTGTAATTGGTATGAACCAAGTGTGACATCATATGTCTGCATTTGGCCCTAACTCCCATGGACCTGCCCCAGGGCAGTTAGAGACAAACAAGGGCGGGCGGGTGGGACAACTTTTCCCTGGTAGAGAACCCCCCTGTTACCAGGTGAGCTTGCTTGGCTACCACAGAACGAACTGAAAGGCTGCTGTCTGCACGGCAAGCTAGTATCACAGTTGCTATGACCTAAGTCTCATATGCATACCACATGACAGACACGTGCACTCCTGTTAGGTCCTGGTACATTTGTCCAATACAGATTACAATATGCAGCTGTCTGGTGTCACACAAGTGCAGCCTGCAAGCCCGGGGAAAAGGGAAGAGGAAGATGAACAGGGTCACAGTGAGAATCAAAGTCCTTTTCGAAGTTTGGGCATCGCGGTGCTTCCCAACTCTTAAGTCTTTGTGGCGTAATTGACATTTGAACTTGTTGCACCTTTACCTGCTGTTGAAATTCCGAGATCGGCCGACGGCAACGAACTCCGGAGATCTCTTGCAGTAAGTCCTGCAGGCCTGATCACTGCACTGCTATTGTGCTCTCGCCGTTGAATGGCTTCGAGCATGGCAGGCGTGAATTATCTCGTCAGTAACCCGGCGTAGATTTGTCTGACACTTATTGTTAAATTGTCTGCGTGACGTGCCGTAGGGCCAATTCAGGCTCAGCTGCTTGGTGTACTCAGGCTGATCGCAACACGCGTCCGACCCACGGGCCGGTCGCTGGTTCAACAGGTGGGCAAACTAGTGCAAGGCTGCTGTCTTTTCGCATTGCCTGTGTAAGCTGTCTCACTCAGTCTTCTGGTGTTAGGTCAACCAGGCAACCTCGTGTACTTATCTTGTGTTCCCTGCGCAAGGCTGACTGCGGCTGCTTCATGTAAAGAGAGGCAGACACCGTTTACTGTAGGGTGACAGTAGTTTTGTGCTGGGCATGCTTTCTTGACCTGACCCTTGCAACCCAGCAGGCAGCAGCTGCTGCTATGCAACATAAGTCATAAGCACTCATCGCCCATCAACATGACAAGCACTTCAAGCAAATTAGACACAGGTAATGATACCCAGCGGTCTTATGCTGTGCCAAGGCATCCAAGCGAGAAGCGTAGACATGCCAATTAATCTCCGGTACCCCATGAGCCTCATCAGAACGCTGCTGTAAATTTTGATGACCAGCACCCGATAGTTGATGATGCAGCTGCTGCAAAGGCAAGGCGCAGGGAGCAGAGAGCATTGAGGAGAGAGGCCACGAAAGCCAGAAGGGCTGCACGCAGCAGCATGGCAGCAGCAGCAGATGCTGCTGCACCACCAGCAGTACTAATTGCAGCACCCCAGACAGCCATGACAGCATCAGCATCACAAGCAGCACAGCAAGCAATTCTGGAAGCAGGCAGTTCCCAGCCAAACAGCAGCAAGGACAACTGCCAAGCAGTCACCGCTCTTCAGTTGCTCCACCTTCTCAAGGTGCCTTGAAGATGGCTGAGGTCTGCAAAGAGCCTGTTGATTGTGATGCAGCAGGTACAGCTCTTGCGACAGGCTGCATGGCATGATACAGAATCACAGTGCAGACTGCATCATGCATGGTTGCAAGTGGCAAGTGTGCAATCATGCTTCATAAACATCAGCTCTGCCAATGGTGCATCTGCGTTACTCGTGGAAGGCTATGTACATATTCAATGCCGAGTGTGAAGTTGTGTGTCCTTGTGTACCTAAGTTTCCAGTCAGGCAGATTGCCGTGTTTAGAACAAGGCATACTTTTGATTACATGGCAGGCAGTCGTAGTCTGTGGGTTAACCACGTGACTCTGTGATCCTACAGCATGCCTCCAGCATAGCAAGATTGAGCAAACCTTGCTCTCTTCTCATTGCAGGCCCGTCAGCCCCTGTGTCAAGGACAGCTTTGGTTTCAGAGAAGAAAAAGAGCATCAAACATAAGAAGGAGAAGAAGGAGGAGAAGAAGGAGGAGAAGAAGGAGAAGAAGAAGGAGGAGAAGAAGAAGAAGGAGAACAAGAAGAGGTCAAGATCTGCCCCACAGACGGGGGTGCTTGATAGCCACGGGATCAACAACAGGCATGGTTCTCAGTCATTGCAGGTAGGCACTGCTCATGCTGCCTCATGCTACCTCGCAAATGCGTCTATGGCACTCGCCTTGTTAGCACACACCCCTTGAGTGCAATTTAGTGTCTCATGTTAGTGCATGTTGTCTCACAGGACTCACCCAGTAGGTATCTGGAAGAACAATCAGTTGGTACACATGTAAATTACTATTATTATTATACCGCCTCATGACTGCTCCCACAACCTACTCTTGCTGTTGTCATGTCTGACTGTATAGGGGCTAGCCACATGTGTCATCACCAGATGGACATGAACACCAGTCCTGTAGCCACAAAAGCTTGATTGACTGCTGCATGATTTGTACCATTTCCCAACGTGCATTTGCGCCTTGACAAATGCACAAGGCATGCATGCAGAGCCAGTGTTGCAGCAAGCAGATCCACAGCCTGAGCACAGAGTCCTGGCAGAGGGCTCAACAGATGCTGCTAAGCATGCTGCAGCAGGTATGTCTTTTGACACGCTGGCACATTGAAGTTGAATACTACCAAACCAGCTATGATTTGGGTTTGTTTGCAGCCTGCTCCAACTTGCAACACACACAAGCCCTTTTGACTTGCATTTGCTGCATTAAGATGTTTTTGGTCCACATTCACTGCCGTTAGCTTCATGCATCAGCTGTTCATGCTCAGTCCCTGCAGGACTCCAGCGAGGTGAGATACCTTGCATATAGCACACATTTTAGTTTCAGGTGTTGAGCTTCAGGAACTAAAGGTCTTGAATTCAGTACAGGCGATGGCCCCGAGAGGAAGAAGAGGAAGGTGATGCCATCACAAAGCACTGACAACTTGGCAGCCAATAGGCAGCGTAGCCACCAACCACCAACGGTATGCTTTCATCATTGGAACCATGGCTTTGCCCCTACTACCATGTTGCATATGTGGTTTTCAAGCTATTGTCAACATTCAGAACCTGCATCAAGCTGCAGAGTGCGCGCTTTGCAAGAAACAGCCATTTGCAACAGCTGCTGGCGGAAGCAAAAAGCTTAGTGTGACAGACAAGTGCCCTTATATCAAAGCCTCATGTGCCGCAAGCCAGGCTTGACTCACATGTGAGTGGTACATGGTGAATAAAGATGCCTTGAATTTGTTGCAGGTTGACACTCCAATAGCACAACAGGCTGATCTGCAGCCCAGCAGTACAGCGCCTGACCATCCTAAGGAGCCCCAGGAATCAGTTTGGGAAGAGGGCTCCGTGAGTCAAGTAAAGCTAACTGCCCTGTCCACCAGCCTTACAACCCCTGGCACATACAGTTTCTGCATTGGGAAGCAGATTGCAATCTTACCATGTTCGATGCCTGCTTGTGTATATATGCCTGGATGCCTGGTTGTGTATATACTTTCATACCCAAGCACGCTGCACCTTTTCCGTCCAGCTGACATGTTTGTTTCTTGTTGAGTTCTCTTGTGATTGTCATCTCACTTGCTTTGATTATTGCAGGTATACATTGACAAGTGTGAAAGCTGGCTAGTTGAAGCTGTCCAAGGCAGCACACATCCTAAGTTTGTGGCTGTTCACATCATGATTTTAGCTCATTATTGGGAGGTTCAGGTTTTGATGTTGTGGACACAAGGTTGTAAAGGCGGGCTGTCGCCTGCGTCAGCCACTGAAAGTCAGACAGCCTCTCTGCAAGAGATCAGCAAAATACAATGGCGCATCAGAGGCCTAGCTAAGCAACTTCACGACATGCTGCTGCCATCATGGATGCCTGCTGTGGTGAGTCTGCACAAGATACAATTGCCGCTATGCGCTTGATGAACGTTCTTTGAATGCTGCTGCGTGTCCATGAGGCATCCAGATGTGTCTTTCAGGCTATGCTGCATTGACTGCTTGACCTGTTCTGCAAGCTCTAAATCAAAGGCCTTGCATGCATCACATACTCAACTTGACTGAGGTCATTTATCAATGTTCACATGACAGCTATGCTTCTGTAGGATGACAAAAAGAAAAAAGATGCTGCCGAACCATCAGCTGCTGTGCTTGTCTGCAGTTGGTGACAGCTGGTAGACTACTGCAGGACAAGTCACTGATTTGCCCAGTATGGAGGCGGCTGTCCTCCCAGATAGCAAATGTCAATGGCGCTTTTCAATTGGCGTACCCTAAAGACCTGCCACGTGATTGTGCCACACAGACAGCCAGCTACATTCTGGAAGCGCCCCATCCAGGCCCTAACGACCAGCACTTTGCTGCGTGCTTTGCATGTTGGTCAGACAGAGCACACCCAGCTGCTGCAACTGAGGAACCCAGGGATGCCGTGGCATCATCTAGCGGTCCCCAGATGCATGGTAGGCAGATCCAAGGCAGAGTGCTCACTGCTCAGCAGGTGATGCTTCGGGTACCTGACTGTTTGCCTTCTTGTGTACCCTGATTTTCTTATAATGAAGAGGACAGGTTTGGGTTGGGACACTGCGTCATGCAAGGTACAGACATCAGTTGTCTGTCAGCCCCGCAATATGTAATTTAATCGCGATTGGGATCTTGCGCATGTCCAATACAATGCACAGAAGCTCATGACCCTTATGCATGTGTGTGCAAGCACAGAACAGCGCTGCTGAGCATGCAATGCAGGCCTCTGACAAAGTTGAGTTGCCAGCAGCCGATCAGGCTGCAGCAGCACCCATTGAAGTCAGCACAGCCACAGAAGCTGCTATTTTAAATCCGCGGCGGAGTAAAGTATGCAGCAATGCAACTTGCACACCTGTTGTGTGTCACATCAGATTTGCATGTTGTAGGCAACCTGTTGATGTCCAAGCTGTAATACGAAGGCTTCATGCTGGTGTCAAGCATGAGAACGGCACCGGAGGTTGTGTTTTACCCTGATGTATGTTGTGCAGGCTGCGCCCACACGCACTTCAGGTCAAGCAGCAACCTCGGGAGCTTGTGAGCTGCCTGCAGCTGCTGCTCAGGCCCAGCTGAGTGGAAAGCCTCAGCCACCTGACACTTGTGATTTGGGCAAGTCAGATGCCAATGCCAATGCAGCGCCTGCACAGATGACCGACAGACTCGTGCCTGTAGTGTCAGCAACTCAAGGCAAGAAGCTTGTCTGTTTGTCAGTCTGTCTGCCTGCCTGCCTGCAAGCCTGCAATGTATGATCTGTCTGTGCTTGTACAAGCTCTTGTGTAATTGCCTATCTGTACTCATTTGCCTGTCAGTCTGTCTGCCTCAAGGTCTTTGCAGACCTCTATCTGCCTTGTCATGCCCTTCGCGCCTTTGCATGCCATTGAAGCACTACAACAACAAGTATCATGGCTGTAACATCACACTGCAGCTCAGTGCATGATTATGGTGCGAGCATTGGAGTACAACAAGCAAGGCAACCTCTGGCCAATCTGGCTGGTACGCATGGTGACATTATCGCAACACGTGTTTGCTGAGTTGCGGTGTACTTGTGCACACAGGGCATACAAGCCTCCATGGCAAGAGCACATTGCTCATTGCTCAGTCAGCCCAGAAGCCGCCTTTGGCTCCAAAGGCTGGTCAGAAGCGCAAGCAAGTGCCAGACCAGCAGCGTGCTGAGGCATCAGCTCATGATCCAGCTCAGCAGCAAGCTGAGCAGCCAGTCAAATTGCCAGCTCAGAAACCAGCTCTGGCTCACAAGCCAGCTCGACAGCCATCTGTCGCTGAAGAGCTGGTTCAGGAGAGAGGTAGCAGAGAGCTGAACAGTTACCTCAAGGTCCAGTTCAGAGCCAAGCTGAGAAGTTGAGGGCAGCCAAGGACCTGACTCAGACGTTAGCACAACAGCCAGCTAGGCCTCCCACCACAGGCCACCAGCTCACCAAGAAGCTGGTCACACAGCAAAACCAGCAGCCAGCTCAGAAGCCTGCTCGGCAGCCTGCTGAGCGACAGGTGGAGAAACCAGCTCAGAGGCCAGTTCAAAAGTCAGCTCAGAAGCCTGCTCGGCAGCCTGCTCAGGGACAGGTGGAGAAGCCAGCTCAGCGACAGGTGGAGAAGCCAGCTCAAGGGCCTGTTCAGAAGCCAGATCAGAAGCCGGTACAGCCCCAGCCAGAGCATGAAGTCTTTGACTGTCAGGGCCTCAGGCTGCTTCCCAAAGACACACCACTCTGCTGTGAAGATGCAGTGCACAACCAGGCAGGACCTAAGCACATTGCTGCCCAGCTCAATGCCTACCTCAGAGTCGATGACCTTGGCTTGGGTTACGCAGCTGCCATCTTGGGCAAGATAGCACCACCACCATATGATGCTGCTGCTGGGACTGCACAGAAGAATTCGCTTGCTCCAGAGTCTGGTGAGTTTGCATGCTTAATTAATGAAGCTGTCTGTCATGGTTTAATCGTATGTCAAATACGCAGGCACTGATGAAGCAGGATTTGCACTGGGACCATGTGTTGCACATGCATGCTTAGCAGGCAGAGTCATGACCGACCGCCTGTGTTTTGGTGTGTACGTGCAAACACTTGTTATGTAAAGCATTTGTTGTGCTGACTGTTGAGATCAACTGAGGGCGGTTGTTCTGCTGTGAGACATTGAGTCAGAGCTTGTGCTTGTTGCAGAGGCATGGCTGAAAAGGTACGGCCGTTTTGATGTGCTTGTGCGTCAGCTGCTGTGGTGGAGGGCTTTCTGGGGACTTGGCCCAAAGGATGCTGACGAAGCTCTGACCATCCGCGACGAGTTTGTTCAAGTGTGCCTGATGGGAGTGCAGCCTGCAGGCGCAGCAGGGACAAACAAAGCGACTGGTGTGCATCATGCTGCCCAGGTCAGATGTCTAGATTTGTTTTTTGCATGATTTACTGCTCACGTAGTACTTGCAACTTTGTGCACATGCATAAGTGTGAAGCAGAATCTGATGTGATGCAAACACAATGCTGTTCTTGGCTGCAATCATCTTTGGACTCGATTCTCAGTGTCCATCTTGAGCTTACTCTACTCAAGTACACTGGACATGTGTGCAGAGTGGTCTATGAGACAATGTGTCTCTATAGAACAGAAGAGCACTTGCTGTTGTCTCTGCTTGCAGGTATGCAAGGCCTAATTGAGCATGCTTCACAAGGTGTACGGTGATGAGCTGGTGCTGCAACCCTACATCATGAGTGTGGATGAGTTGAATGCAAAGGACACAGCAGGTACCTGCCTTTGGCTGAAGTCTTGTGCGCAGCTTGCAACAAGGCGCGTTTGCAGTGATCTGTTGAGGCATCAAAAACTTGCTGCTTGGTCAGGGTGTACATGCTGTTTTTACATCATGTACATCCTAACCTGCTGTTTTCAGATGCTGCTTGGTCAAAAAAATGCTGTAACACCAGCAATGTTAATGGTGACCAACAACAATAAAATTAGTGATAACAACAAGAGTAATGATACCAATGATAACAAGAATAGTAACAACAACAATACTGATATTCATAGCAATAATGATGACAACTAATAATAATAACAATTGTTGTTATGATTATTTTGATCTCGTCCCATGACAATGATATATATCAGCAGATGCTGGCTGTGTGTAGCAAAAGTCTTGTCCTGCTAGGCTGGCTTGTTCTGGGGCAACACAGTAGGGGTCTGTGACTGTCAGGACTTGGGATTCAGGCACAACCATGTCATTCAGGTCTTTCATGGCCCACCCGTACGCCTAGGACCTTTGCTTAAGCAAACATCATGACTTTGGGCATGGTGTTGTCCTGCATTTCAGAACCATAGCCAAATTGATGTGAATACGCATATGCCAACTAATATGTAGTGCAGGTGCCGAGGCCATGAGCATCTTCCGCCTTTTGCAGAAGCTCTTTGTGGTGTATGAGCCCGGCAAGGCAGCACCACACCCCGCAGCTGCCCCAGGGCAACCCCAATCTGGTTGTGAGCAGATCAGGGAGACCTCTTCCTGCCACCAGCCAGGTACTGCAAAGGGCACAATTGTATTATATATATATACGGAAAATTTTGCCTAGTGTTGCAGTGGCTGCTGTTGTAAATGCAATGCCACAGCCAGCATGACTCCAAAATTTTCATTCCGTGCTTGCAAGCGATTTGTTGCATGTACAGGCGCTTGGTTCGCACTGCATGTGCTGTTGCACAGTAATGTCAGCAGTACCCAAGGGTTCGATTTTGCTTTGGAGAGACAAGACATGTCCTGCTCCAACCCAGCTCACCATGAGCTGGAAAGCGTTATTATTTATATTGTTATTCATGTTATATCAGTAACGTTACTATTATTATAACTACGTTTGTTGTTGTTATTGTTACTACTATTGTTACTTATTATTATTACAATACTTATTCTTGTTATTGTGCTTATAATTGTTTTTGTTATTACCATCATCATTATTATTATTATTATTATCACTACCCAAGGGTTGAGCTTGATGTTGGCCTGCTTGTCTCCAAGCCTGCGATATGTAATGCAGGTCAAGGTCAGCAAGCAGCAAGGGACGGCAGTGGCAGCATTGATGTGGACAGCATGGACTTGGAAGAGCCTGACGATGCTGACAGTGAACCAGCTCTGCTAGGTACCCTTTGCTTGCGCTTGTTTTGTATTTCTACATCCAGTGCCCAAGACTGCTCGGTAAGCAAGTTCTGACATTTCTGTCTGATTTTGATGAAATCGTTTTGGCGCGTGATCAATTTGTTCTAATATGTCGTCATGCTGTCATGTAAGTTGTGCATATCATACCATGTATGATCCTGCAGATTGGGATGAGGCTTTGGTGGGGCTGTGGAAGAGGGCGCAGCAGGAAGTGGGCCCTCTCACCTATGGCCAAGTTCATGACCAATTAGACCCCACTGCACCATCTTGCGGCCTGCAGGTGACTCTTGTCTGTCACTTTTGTCTATAAAAATGTCATGTGATGACATAGACGCTGTCAGTAGACAAGCTTGCACACATCGTTTCAGGCAAGACAGGCTGAAAGATGCTCATACAATCCTAAATGACATGTCTGGTGTCACAATTGTCTGTGATCAATGCAGTGTGTCAATGCAATGCGTGAACGCAAGACACCATGACTTGCTTCAATGCGTAAAAAGGAGTACCTCAGCAGCACGTCGCAACTCAGCAAGCCAACAACAGCGTACTTGTGTCATGCAGAATGGCAACTGGCAGGCTGGGCAGTGCATGTTAGAAGAGGTGACTGACACCGTCAGAGTACAGGACGCCATCAATGACAGTCTTCTGAACAAGCCACATGGCTTTCCCCGTCTGTATTTCACTGATGGCACATTTCCTGGAGAACTGCCAGAAGGCGTCACATGCCAAGATGCTCTCCCAGGTCAGAAGACTTTCTCCAGACTATGTTTGTTGTGGTGACAGAAAAGCTTGCAGCCAATCACATTGAATGGTCCTGACAATTAAAGCAGTATTTGTTGGCCCTGATGTGCAGAATTTGTATTGAACATGAGCTGCCTTGTTACCTATAAACCTCACAGAATATGTCATGCTTACAAGAAATTTGCTACTATCAATCACATTGCAGCTGAGTCACCTGGGAGACTAAGTCTAATTGTTTGTTTTGCACAGGTCTGTGGTGTGGCGTGGATCAGACTGCAAACCGCATGTTTCCGCCAGCTTTGCGATCCAACAGGCCTGACAGCTTTTTAAAGCACATGTGTGTGGAGACAGGCCTGGCCACCAACATCACGCCCTTCCATCAAGAGACCAAGAAGAGGAGGTCTTTCAACTGTGGGACTGGGGACTTCATTGTGCAGCCCCTATGTATAGCAGACAATGTCAGGTCAGCCTTTGCCCTCACACCCCCACAGCCTGCTTGCGATACACCAGCCAGCTCAATGAGCTTGACCTTGCAGTAGCCAATACAGGTTGCTGTTCACAAGCATGCAGACCAATTGCAACCGCATGACCTTGCATAAGTGCAGAAAAGTATCAGAGGCTCCATGCCTTGTGAAATAAGGCGCTGTACATAGATGCTTCTCTACACCAGAAGTAGTATGTGTCCAGCAACAGCTATGTGATCTGAGTGTGGGTGATGTGCAGGAAGTTGGAGAGGGTGCATGCTGCGGTGTTGGGGGCTCACGAGCGGCATGCATGCTTGCTACCCCTGGAGATGTACCTGGAGGAGGCCATCCCCCTCGTCTGCCACATTGCGACCAGGGCCACGCCCAAATGGTGGAGCTGCCCAAGCAGTCCTGTCACGCCTTTCTATCCTTTTCCAATGCAGCTGCCTCGCCACCCTGTGTCAAGGTCAGCCCTCAAACCTGCTTCATTTGTTATCTGTTCCAGTATCGCAGTTACTCATTTCAGATAATCCGTGTCAGATAGCACAATTGTCTGGCAATTTCTCTCATTGCTCGCAGCCAACACTGACTCAGCTCTGTTGCATGTGCACATCATGCAAACATGAACTGCATAGCAGAGCAGCTGATCTATCATGTTTGCTACACCAGCAAGCCAGACACAGGTCGCTTTGGAGGAGTCTGGGCTTGTACACACCAGCACCAGCTGCACCAGCAGTACCAGCACTAGCACCATTAGCACCAGCACATGCAACGGCTGCAAGAACACATGCCATTTGCATGAACAGCCCAATCAGCAGGACTCCCATGGTCCCAAGCAGCGTCAACACCCAGAAGGGCAACAGAAAGCCTCCTTTGCACTGCGAAATGGGGATGGTGCACTGCGTATTTCAGAGAGCTTTGGAGTGGAGGCTCTCCATGTTCGTTACTGAGGAGAAAACTGTCTGCAACGAGCTCAATGATTGCATCCAGAAGATGTCTGCATCAGGTGGCAAATCTCTTCAATCTTTCTTTGCTAATCCTCCACTCACTCTGGGCCCTGTTGATAATTCACCCAGAATTGGATCAGGGCCTCTGCCTGAACCAGATGTATGGTAACCTGTTGTTTGCCATCCCGCTGCTGATCCCCCTCCTTCATCTGGACGGCCCAACTTCAAAGTACATGTGCCTCAGCCTCCTAGGTTTGGCACTATCAGTATGGACTCTGATATTAGCTCGTGGTTGTACAAAGTAGGCAAAGTTTGGCGCTTGTCTGGCTGTTCTATTTTGATTGCTCAACCTGCTAGCACATTACTGGGAAACACACCTCAGACACTGTTTGATACTGCTGAAACTAAAGCATGCAAGACTAGTCCACAGGCCTTGGAAGCTATCCTTGACTGGGACAGCCTTACCAAGTGGTGCGAACTGAATTTGAATCTTGCTAATCATTCTGCTCAGGCCAAGACTGCATTATCTAACCTGAAGCAGGTCAGCCCAGTCTCTGTGCATGGAGCTGCCTTTGATTCGCTTGCTTCTCGCACATGCAATGAAGGCGCGCACACCTTCTGGTGGTACCAGGCTCTCAAGCCTGTCATTGCCACTGCCACTGCACCCTCCAACAAATGCTGTATATACTGACCTTGCTGACGCTCAACATGCTGCTGTTGCAGTGGAGAACATTAGGATGCATGGGCCAGCTGCCACGTCCAACTTGGATGGCAGCAGCACTTTCAAGCAGCACAAAATGGGCAAATTTGGCCACCAGGCTCAGCCATCACCAGAGCAAACCCGCCCTGCCGCTGCCCCTCCACCCAGCACTTCACTCAGTCCAAGGCCTTGCCCATTAACCCTCCTACCCTGGCTGACCGGAACCCAGCAGTCATGAACTACATGAAGCCCCAACACCCCGCCCCCACCCCCCTCCCCCCCTGCACTGGCTGAGCACCCCAAAGCCAAGGCGCAACAGCACCTGCTGGGTCCAGGGCTGCACTGGAGCTGGCCATAACAAGTGGCAGGACTGCCCCAAGACGGCAGCTTTCTTCAACACCAACAATGGGCCTGAACCAATGGACACTATGGCAAGCAAACATTCATCTTCTTCTGCAACTGCATCACGTAAGCGGTCTGCCTCTGCTGCACCTCCACCCCCTGCTCAGCACCGAAGGCAGTCACAGAAGCCTAGTTTAGCTGCAAGAGGTTATGCTATCACTGCTGAAGTGCTCAGAAAGCCTCATCCTGCTTTCCTCTGGATATTCTAAACTAGCTTCTGCAGATCCTGCACAATGTGCATCTGGCTTGCTGCATTTGCAAGCTTGTTGCTTGTTGCAGCCTGTCACCCTCTGAGCTCATTGAGGTAAAGCGTCAAGTGACAAAGGTGCTGCAGAAGCAACTTGTTAAGCCTTATGTCAGTCCATATGGAGCCCCATTACTCTTTGTACTACAGAAAAGGGGTGAGCTGTGCGGGGTAATTGATTACCGCGCATTAAACAAACTTGCAAAAAAAAAATGTTCCTCTACCTTGTATTGATGATTTGTTTTACAAACTGCAGGGATCACAATACTTCACTAGCCTTGATGCTGCCTCTAGCTTTCATTAGATCCTGTTGCAGAAGTCAGACAAACCAAAGACAGCCTTCAGAACTCCATTTGGCCACTACCAATTCAGAGTACTGCCCTTTGGCCTTACCAATGCACCAGCCACATTCCAAGCTGTCATGAACAGGGTGTTTGAGCATCCCAAGTTCCTGGCTGATGGCAAGGTAAACCCATTGGCAGCAAGTTCTGACTTTGTTCTTGTCTTCATTGATGACATACTGACTTTCAGTAAATCTGCTGAATGCATCCCCATCTTTGACTTGGTGTGTGATGCTTCTCAGTTCGGTCTTGGTAGGTTCATTGCTTTTTGGTCTAGGAAAATGGTGCATGCTGAGCAAAACTATCACATCACTGAGCAAGAGTTGCTTGCTGACATTGAAGCACTGAAAGCCTTCTGGTGCTATGTTGATGGCATACCCTTTAACCTAGTCACTGATCATATACCTAACACTTTCCTTGACACTCAACCTACATTTTCAAGGCGCCAAACTTGCTGGAGTGAATACCTACAGCGCTTCAGCTTCACCCAGACCAACGTAGCTGACCCTTGGAGCCGTGACCCTTCACACCACCTTGCTACCTCACTTGTTGCTCATGCATTGCGTGCTCAACTGTGTGTAACAACACGGTCAAAGACTATACCCACACCTGTTGCAACACCTGTAACCTCTGTAACCTCTCCTGTAACCCCCAGCAACCCTTTTGACCTTGCAGCTGACACTGTCATTCCTGAAGACATGGTCATGGAGGTGGCTGAGCAACCTGTGCTTGACCTCTATGCAGAGCTGTAGCAAGGTTACCAATCTGATGCATGGTTTGCTGACATCAATAACCTGGAGGACTTGGAAGTTACTGGATGGTTTATGGTGAAAAGGTGATCGCCTTGTGATTCCCAATGTCAGCCGTGTACGCACAGCACTGCTGTGGGACTACCACGACAGCCCTTATGCTGGCCATCTTGGCGTCAACAAAACAGTGCATAATATGCAGCAATCATTTTGGTGGTAAGGTAAGTTTTCTGACATCAATGATTAGATACGCACTTGCGCCTCTTGCCAACACAGCAAATGTTCACATGTCAAGCCCACTGGTCTGTTGCAATTTTTGCACATTCCACATGGCCCATGGGACAGTGTCTCTACTGACTTTGTCACAGGTCTTCCTAAGACTAAGCCAGGCTGTGATGCTATTCTTGTCTTTGTTGACAGATTGACCAAGTGTGTCCACATTATCACCACTACAACAAAATGCATTGCAAAGACTTGGGCTGACTTCTTCATTCATCATATGTTCTGCAATCATGGTCTTCCCCTGGGAGTCATTTCTGACAGATGTCCACAGTTTGCTGGTAAGTACAACCAAGCGCTCTCTGATCGCCTGCGCATCTCATGGAACATGTCAACAGCATTTCACCCTCAGACTGATGGTCAAACAGAGCGCATGAATCGCACTGTTGAGGACATGCTCAGACACTTTATGTCTCCCACCATGACTAACTAGGATGAACTACTTGTGCATGCACAGTTTGAAAGAACAATGGTACCCGCAAGCTTACACCTAGATGGGTTGGACCTTTCAAAGTCCTGGCCCGCATGGGCGGCACTGCCTATTGTTTGGATGTTCCAGACTGCATGCATCAGGTTCACAATGTGTTCCGTGTCTCAAGCCATACAGAAGTGATGGTCGCACACAACCGCCACCACCTCCTGAACTGGTTGATGACTGCCCTGAATGGACAGTAGAGCATGTGCTTGACCACAAAGTTGTTAAGCGTGGACGTCAAAGTAAAGTTGAATACTTGATCCACGGGGAAGGTTATGGCGATGAGCACAACACCTAGGAAACATCAGCCAATGTTGCTAACTCTCTTGACTGTGTACAGGATTACTGGCTCACCTTGCCCCCTGACCAAAAACTGGCTGCTGCAGCTGTCTTACTCCCTATGCCTCAAAAGGCTGGCTCCTTCAACCAAGAGCAACCTCACAGTTGCGCAGCATTTCAGACACAAAAGGTAAAATCAATAAATAAACAGGATTAAAAATAGTCTGGAATTTTTGTTTCGCTTTACGTTGCTGGCAAGCAATGGTGTACTGCTTAACTGGGCAATACAAGGGTTGTCAACTTGGAGCTTTTTAAGAAAAGCTCCATCTTAGGCTTGCTGTTGTCACTCAGTCAGCACCCAAGCACACACTATGTGGCATCTGCAGTAGCCACAACAGTGCGTCAGCATGTATGCAAGCGTGTTCACACTCAGGATACTAAACGGCCTTTGCAACGCCTTGTATCTTGAGCTGTCACTGCGTTCTCACTGAGTTCTGTAAGTCATTCCTCTTATTGTGTGCGGATCCACCAATAAGGGCGCTGCAGTTGAGTGGGCATGTCTTCACCTGGCTTCATCCCCAGCATGAAGTGGCCGCATTGAACATTATTGTGTTTCTTGCATTTGGCAAGTGTTTCACTTGTTTCATTTCTCATATGCTTCACCAGTCAATGCTAGCATATGCAGCCTGCTCAGTTCATGACCCTCTGGGTTTCACACATGAAAGGGGGAGGTCTGTAACGTTTGTTATGATCTTACACAGCAATTAGCATTCCCTACCATGTGACTGTCTCAGTCAGCAGCTGTCATTACTGTTGTAGCTGAAAACAATGTACTTAGACAGCCGCATTGCAAGGCAACACTGCTGGGGACTTTCACTGACCAAGATCTGAGTAGCGTGAAGTCTGTTACTGCCCTTTGCTCTCTGAGTGGAGCATACTATCCTTACTATCCATTCTTTCAATGATGTAATCCAAAAACGTTACACTTATACTCTACCCACACACCAACATCGCTATCTCAGTACCCCCGATCTTGGACATAGATATCTGATACGTCACACTCTATGTAGCTTTGCCTAGGTGTATTGGTAGCTGATATAGCCAGTCATGTAGGGGCGCTCAAGCTGACACATTAGATAGATGTGTACAGCGAGAGCAATGAAGCTAGAGACACTTCCACTCTGCAATAGCTTGTTGCCATGGCATGCTTGGTTGTTGCTTGACCTCCTTTTGCCCGATGTTTGCAATTTGGCAATAACGTGTGGCCACAGCAGCATATTCATGCAAAAAAAGGGTTTGCACAGGATTTCTACTTGAGCCACCAGAGCATGACCCTGCCCGCACCTTCAGCCATCATGATGATTACTCTCATCAACATGCAATCCAACTGCTTCTAATGACCATGGCACTGCCTGGCCAGAACACAGTACGGCCTGGCACACACATGGGCGAAAGTCTGCGCTCATGTTCGATCATGCAGAAAAGATAACAAGCAAATGGGCCAGCTACATCACTGGCTTGTTGTTGCATCTATTGCAGCAGCCGTGAGGCTCAGCACTGATGGGCAGGTAGAAAAGGATAAGGTAAGCAAAAGTGTGCACCAGTGCACAATAAAGATATGCAAAGGGTCAAGGTAACGACACGAACCGTGATCAGCATATGATGGTGCACAAGGTGGCATTCAGCCTGACCTGCTTGACTTCATCCACTAGCTCTTCCATGGCAAATGGACAGTCGCTGTCTACACAAGCCTCAGTAAACGGCTTTCCAAGCCAAGCAACGCTGCTGGCTTTAGTCCAGCCTGCTCCTTTGGCAGTGCCCAGAACTGTGCATGGTATGTACTGTGTGTCTTGCCCGGCCTCCTGCATAACAACATGCTCTGCTCCAAGCCTTACAAGTACAGTGTTGCACAAGTGAAAAGAGAGAGATGCAGTAATGATCACAGAGGGCATATGGTACTCACTCAAGGGGCACATCGGGTGCAGGAATGAACTCTAGAACCATATGCTTGTAATGCTAGAGGAAGTCTCTCTGTCTTGTCTGTGCCTCTTCTCCACTGATCTCCACTTCTGGCACGCTCTATATAGGCTGCATAGGCTTTTTGCATTACGAGTTCAATTGCAATGTCCACCCAGCACTGCTGGGCTTCAAGTGAAGCAAGACGATGCAACACCAATGCATGTAGCCATATCAAATGGCGTGTGAGTTGTGTACCTCCTTCGCCTCGACTGTGGTGTACTGATCAAAGTGAAAGGTGGACACCTAGCCTAGTGGCAGATCTGGATGAAATGCCAATTGCCAACACTTGTCGGTGATCAAAACAATTGTGGCATGTGCTTGAGAGTCTGAGAGCGTAAAAGCTGTTAGTGTCGCAATGGTGTTGCTCAGAGTTTGGCAGCAGTTTAGCATGACTATATTTGGCAAACCGTCTATGAACCCCACAGCACTGCCGCATTTCACCTTCATGTTCCCCCTTCCAGCATGCTGCTGGTGGCACTGCTGAAACAAGCAAAGCTCTTTTGCAAGTTGCAACTGAAATCAGTCATACATGACTTCACAATGTCTTACCTCAAGTTGTCTTACTTTCTCTTGCAATACACTCAACACTGTTGACGCTGTGGTACACGGCACATAGATAAAGTCCCTTTGTAACGATGCAGCAATGCTT
>JAABUK010006158.1_pt1 | contig 18107 bp, 23 predicted proteins | sample 5559141 | NCBI WGS metagenome assembly JAABUK01 (sample SAMN10711869, study PRJNA513367) | rock metagenome | isolation source: Antarctica rocks | place: Antarctica: Victoria Land, Pudding Butte nord | collected 2016-01-03 | reverse complement strand
ACGCCAGCGGTTGGCGGTAGTGGCCTCCGCAGAAGTACATGACCAGCGTCTCGGCCCCGAACTCCTCCAGCGCACGGTGCAGGGCGAACGCGTTGCCCTGAGACTTCGCCATCTTCTCCTGCTCGAGGCGGACCATCCCGTTGTGCATCCAGATCTGCGCGAGGTCCCGCCCCCGGGCCGCCCCGGTCTGCGCCGCCTCGTTCTCGTGGTGGGGGAAGACGAGGTCCGACCCGCCACCGTGGATTTCGAAGCCCACGCCGAGCTCGGCCTCGGCCATCGCCGAGCACTCGATGTGCCAACCTGGCCGCCCGCGGCCCCACGCCGCGTCCCACGCGGTGTCCTCCTCGGGCTTGGCGCCCTTCCACAGCGCGAAGTCCAGCGGATCGCGCTTACGGTCGCGCTCCTCACCCTGGTCGAGATCTTCCAACTCCCGGTGAGACAGCTCTCCGTAGGCGGAGTAGGTGCGTACACCGAAGTAGACGTCGCCGCCCGCCGCGTACGCGTGACCGTTCTCGATCAGGTCGCCGATGAGCGCGACGATCGGCCCGATGGTCTCGGTGGCCAGCGGCTCGGCGTCGGGGCGTCCGAGGCCCAGCTTGTCGGTGTCGCGCACGTAGGCGTCGGTCATCTCGGCCGCCAGCTCGGCGCTCGGCACCCCGCGCGCCGCTGCCGCCGCGTAGATCTTGTCGTTGACGTCGGTGACGTTGATCACGAGCCGCGGCGCCAGGCCCTCGTGGACCAGGAAGCGCCGCAGCAGCGAGAAGACCACGAAGGGCCGGGCGTTGCCCACGTGGATGCGGTCGTAGACCGTCGGGCCACAGGCGTAGATGCCCACCCGGCCGCCGGGGCCGGGCACCAGATCCCGGAGCTTCCCGCTCCGCGTGTCGTGGAGCCGGATCGGGGCCATGGCGCGCGGAGGCTAGTCACGCCGGGGCGGGCGCCCGCTCTGGACGCCACGCGGATCCCCCCGGCCGACCTCGACGAGCGCGACCCGCGACACCGTCCTGCTCGTGGGCAACCACTCCGGCGGCAACCTCACGCCGGACACGCTCGTCTTCACCCTCGCCTTCAACACGTACTTCGGGGTGGAGCGCGCCTTCTACCAGCTCGCCCACAACCTCGTGCTGGCGGCGCCGGGCCTCCGGCGCCTGCGGAGGTTCGGCACTGTGGCCGCGTCCCGGCAGAACGCACAGGAGGCGCTGGACTCCGGCGCGGCGCTGCTCGTCCACCCAGGCGGCCGACCACGAGGTCCACCGCCCCTCCTGGGAGCGCCACCGGGTCTCCTTCCGGCGGGCGCAAGGGCCGGATCCGGCTGGCGCTCGAGCCGGACGTCCCCATCGTCCCCGTCGTGTCGGTGGGCAGGAGACGGCGCTCTCCCTGACCTGCGCGAGGAGTTCGGCGAGGAGCCCGACGTGGACGAGGTCTACGACCATGTGCTGCGCCTCATGCAGGAGACCCTGGCCGCGCTGGCCGCCGAGCGGCGCTTTCCCCTGATCGGATGAGGCTCGGCGCCGCGACCGAGACTTCGGCGTGAGGGGCTACGCGCGCGTCGGTGGCGGAAGCGCGAAGCCCTCGCTCGAGCGGTCCTCGACGGCGGCGATGGCCAGGGCCGCCACCCCTTCCTCGCGCCCGACGAACCCGAGACCCTCTCCCCGGGTGGCCTTGACGGAGACCTGTGAGACCGCGATACCGAGGGCGGTGGCGATACGGGCGCGGATCTTCTCGCGGTGGGGCGCGAGCTTCGGGTGCTCCATGAGGACCGTCGCGTCGACGTTCCGTACGGTGAAGCCCCGGGTGCCGAGCTTGTGCGCGGCGTCGGAGAGCAGCCTGAGGGAGTCGGCGCCCGCGTAGGCGGGGTCCGTGTCGGGGTAGTGCTCGCCGATGTCGCCCAGCGCGGCGGCGCCGAGCAGCGCGTCGATGATCGCGTGGACGAGGACGTCGGCGTCGGAGTGCCCGAGGAGCCCGCGCTCGTGGGGGATCGTCACGCCGCCGAGGACGAGCGGCCGGTCCTCGCCGAAGCGGTGGACGTCCCAGCCGATCCCCGCGGCGGTCACGGGTCGGCGCCGATGGGCTTCATGGTGCGGGTGCGGCCCGCCAACACCGCGAGCTCGCGGACCCCGAGGTCGTCGAGGAGCTCGAGCGCCTGCTCGTAGCCCGCGCCGACGTCCCCGGGCACGTGCGCGTCGGAGGACAGCGCGATGGGCGCCCCAGCGTCGAGGAGCATCTCGAGCAGGGCGGGCGCGGGGTAGATCTCGCGGGTGGGCTTGCGCAGGCCGGCGGTGGAGACCTCGACCGCGATGCTCGAGTCGGCGACGGCCTCGGCCAGGGGCTCGTAGAAGCGCCGCAGATCCCCCTCGGGCTGCGGCCGTTCCGGACCCCACACCTTGACGAGGTCGGGGTGGGCGAGCACGTCGAAGAGACCGGAGCGAACGGCTTCGGCGACCGTCTCGAAGTAGCGCCGCCAGACCTGGTCGGCCGAGGCGGCGCGGTCCCACACGTCCCAGGAGTCCTGATCGACGGCCTCGTCGTTCAGGAAGTGCACCGACCCGACCACGTAGTCCCACTCGCGCTCCTCCAGGAACGAGGCGATCCGGTCCTCCCGGCCGGGCAGGAAGTCCATCTCGATCCCGAGCCGCAGGTCGGTCTCCTCGCGCACGAACTCGCAGTAGGCGTCCACGTCGTCACGGGCGCTCTTCCGCCAGAACGGGTGCTGCCACACGTCGAGCGCCTGGCGGAAGCGATGCACGTGCTCCGAGACGCCGAGCTCCACGATCCCCCGCTCCTCGGCGACGGTCCGGTAGCGCTCGGCGTTGGCGGAGGTGAAGTACTCCTGGGCGGACGTGCCCGGGTCGTCGGGCCGGAGATGGAGGTGGTAGTCGGTGAGCATGGGGCGCACTGCATTCTGCCGCCCTCGCGGGGCGAAGCGCTGCGGAACGGTCAAGCGCTACGGCTACACCTTCCGGGTCTTCGTCTGAAGAACCATCGCGTCTCCTGCGCCACGGCCGCAGGGTCGCCCGCCGCGGCGTGAACGCCCGCGGCTGGACCTCCTTCGACTGGACCAAGGGCGGCAACGGCCCCTGGAGCGACGTCTGGCTCCGCCACGACCGCCACGCGGTGGTCGCGGCGATCATCAACGCCTGAGGCGCGAGCGAGGGCTGGGTGGGCCACGACGGGTCGAGGGGCGATCTGACGACCGCACACGGTGGCCAACTCGCCACTCGCCGTCCTCGACGAGACCGAACCCAGCGCGAGAGGGAGCCGGTCAGACGGCGAGCTTCAGCGACGCGTCGGGCACCGCGTAGTAGGTGCTCTGAGCGAGGGTCCGATGCAGCTCGCCGAGCTGACGCTCGGTCTCCCGGAGGGCGACGACGACATGCTCTTCCGCGCCGTTCTTCTCGACTGTGTCGGCAGCACGCTTGGCACGTTTCCGAGCATCGCCCACGTGGAGGAGCACCTTCTCGACCTCCGCTGAATGCTGCTCGATCATCGCACGCCACGGTACTCCCAGCGCTGGACGGCAGCGGGGAAGAGAGACGAGGACCGGGCGCCCGGGAGTGGGCGTTCAGGACGCGGACGGGGAGCACCTCTCGCTCACGACAGCGGCTCGCGCTCCTCGAGGTCAACCCAGGAGCCGTCCGCACGGCGGAGCTGAGCGCGCGCCAGCTCTCCTATCACCCCCGAGTCGATCGTCACCGCGATCTCCGGACCGTCCGCCACCCTGGCCGTCAGCTCCTTGTCGCCGTAGTAGATGTTCGCCTGTCGACGAGCTCGCCGTCGACTCGCAGGCGAGCGCGGTTGAGCACCACGAGCTTCTTGTCGAACTCGAGCGCGACATCGCGCCCGTCGTACGTCATGCCGTAGCGCTTGGTCTTGTAGCCCGCGTAGCGATCGATCACCGGCGACCCCCCATTAGACGCGGGCGGGGACGGCCTCCACGGACGGCGGCGGTGCGGAGGGGACCTCCGGCTCGGCGTTGGTGCTGCGCAGGGGCACCTCGCGCAGCGCCCAGGACAGGAGGAACGCGACGGCCATGAACCCGAGGCCCCAGATGAAGACGCCGTGCAGCGCATTGGCGAACGCGTGCAGGAAGGCGTCATGCGCGGCCGGCGCGAGCCGCCGGGCCTGGGCGGGGTCGAGGTGGACGCCTCCGGCGAGGTGCAGGTGACGGGTGACCGACGCCGGGAGCCTCTGGAACTGGTCGGCGAGCCGAGTGGCGAAGATCGTGCCGAAGATGGCCACGCCGAACGAGCCGCCGACCGAGCGGAAGAACGTGGTCGTGGCGGTGGCGACGCCCATGCTCTCGGGCCGGGAATCGTTCTGCACGGCGAGCACGAGCACCTGCATGACCAGGCCGAGACCGACGCCCACGACGAGCATGTCGACCGACGCCAGCCAGCTCGGTGTCGTGACCGTGAGCCGCGAGAGAAGGAACATGCCCACGGTCACGGTGAAGGTTCCGGCGATCGGGAACGGGCGATAGCGGCCGATCCGGCTGATGGTCCGTCCCGACGCGATGCTGGCGACGAGCAGCCCGATGATGAGCGGCAGCATCCGGAGGCCCGAGCTGGTCGCGCTGGCGCCGTAGACCAGCTGCAGGTAGAGCGGAATGAAGATGATCGTTCCGAACATGCCGAGCCCGACGAGGAAGGCGAGCGCGCTGGCGACGTTGAACACGCGACCCGAGAAGAGCCTCATCGGGATGATCGGCTCCGCCGCCCGACGCTCCTGCGCGACGAAGGCGCCCAGCAGCACCAGGCCTCCGGCGCCGAGCCCGAGGATCGTGGGTGATCCCCACCCGTACTCGTTGCCGCCCCAGGTCGTCAGCAGGATGATCGCGCTCACGCCGGCGGTCAGGAGTCCCGCCCCGAGGTAGTCGACGCGATGATCGGTGTGGCGACGCGGAAGGTGGAGCTTGAGCGCGACGACCGTCAGCGCGACGGCGCCGACGGGGAGATTGACGTAGAAGACCCAGCGCCAGGAGAGGTTGTCGACGAAGAACCCGCCGAGCAGCGGCCCCGCGACAGAGGCCACCGCGAAGACCCCGCCGATGAGCCCCATGTAGCGCCCCCGCTCCCGCGGGGAGACGATGTCACCGATGATCGCCTGGGCGCCGACCATCAGCCCGCCCGCCCCGACGCCCTGCAGAGCCCGGAAGCCGATGAGCTCGCCGAGGGACTCAGAGAGGCCGGCGAGCATCGAGCCCGCCAGGAAGATGACGATGGCGGCCTGGAAGACCCGCTTGCGGCCGTACATGTCGCCGAGCTTGCCGTACAAGGGCGTGGAGGCCGTGGTGGCGAGCAGGTAGCTCGTCACCACCCACGAGAGGTGCGAGAGCCCCCCGAGATCGCCCACGATGGTCGGGAGCGCGGTGGAGACGATCGTCTGATCGAGCGCCGCGAGCAGCATGCCGAGCATCAGCGCCGCGAAGATCGGCACCAGCTCGCGCTTGCCCAGCGTCGCGTGCTCGCGCGGTTCGGCGGCCGTGCTGCTCATGCCGCGACCGGAGCCTCCACGCCGAGCTCCGAGAGGGCGGCGCTCAGGCGCTCACGCTGCTCGGGTGAGAGGCCGTCGACCACCGCCCGGATGTCGGCCACGCGCGCGTCCGTGAACCGGACCACGAGCTCCGCGCCCGCGGGCGTCAGGGCGAGGTCGCGAGCCCGCCGGTCCTCACTGCAGACGCGGCGCTGGACGAAGCCGCGCCGGCGGAGCGCGTCGGCCGTGCGACTGGCGGTCGGCAGCGAGAGCGACAGGCCCTCCGCCAGCTCACCCACCGACACCGGGCGCGGGTCACGGCCGGAGAGCACCAGCAGCGCCTTCATCTGCCCGGCCGTCGTGCCACTCTCCTCGAGCACCGCCAACGCGCTCGTGCCTGAGCGCCGGTACAACACCTCGGTCAGGCGGTACAGGCGCGTCGCCAGCTCCTCGACATCATTTGCTTTCACGTACACAACTATACCGGTCGGCGTCCGGCGGCCGCGCGGGCGGGCCGATAGGCCCCGGACTGGGATGATGGTCGCGTGACATTGCCCGCTGACCCGTCGCAGGAGGAGCGCGTGCGAGTGCGTCGCGCGCACGAGCGCCTGCGCACCGCTTCCAAGGAATTGCAGTCGCTCGTGGCGACCGAGCCGATGAAGGGCCGCTGGGAGCCCGAGCCGGCGCCTGCGGAGATCCTGGAGGCGGCCCACGAGGAGCTGCGGCAGGCATACGCGGGACTCGGGGGCGACGCGACCTGCGTCGACGTCCTCGACGGAGGCAGGCTGCTCTCGTTCTCCTACGAGGACATGCTGCGCTATCACGGGCCCGGATCTCCCGGCGGAGTCGCCCACGCCTTCAAGGTCATGGAGCGAGCGTTTCCGCTGCTGGACCCGGATGGTCCGCCCCAGCGGCGCGAGATCACCCTGGCGACCGCATTCGGGGGGCCGGGCGCGCGGGATGGCTTCGAGCTGGTCGCCCGGGCCGTGACGGGCGAGCGCTACGTCCTCGAGCCCGGGCTCGCGCGGCCTGAGCGCGGTACGACGCTCGAGCGCTTCGTCTTCCGGGTCGTCTACCGCGAGCGCAGCGTGACCCTCGTGGTCCGCGAGGGATTCGTGACCGACGAGTTCATCGCGCTCGCGCGCAAGGAGCGCAGTCCGGCGGAGGAGGCGCGGCTCGACCTCCTCAAGCTGGAGATGGCCGAGCGGGTGATGTCGAGCCCGCCCGCGGACGTCTACGACGCCACGCCGGGAGGGCTTGAGTCATGAGGCCGCGATCAGCGCGAGCTTCGCGCGCCGGGGAAGGCGCTTGATCCGCGCCTCCTCGCGCAGAGCGGCGGAGCGGTCGGGGACGGGCAGGACCGCGGCGAGCTCGACGGGGCGGCGACTGCGCGTGTAGCGGCTGGCGGTGCCGGCACGATGCTGGGCCAGCCGGCGCGACATGTCCGTGGTCCAGCCGCAGTACAGCGAGTCGTCGGCGCAGCGGAGCAGGTAGACGACCGCCATCGGCAGGGGTTCGGCGCCCGCGTGCGACCGCCTCCCGGTGCCCGGCTAGCCGGCGAGCAGCGTCTCGGCGACGACGAGGTCGCCGGGGGTGGTGATCTTCAGGTTCGCGGGTGAGGAGGGGACGATCACGACGCGGCCGCCCGTGCGTTCGACGAGCCAGGCGTCATCCGTCGCCGCCGCGAGGACGTGGTCCGGGACGTCGAGGGCGCGTGCGAGGGCGTCGCGGCGGAAGGCCTGGGGCGTCTGGACGGCCCAGAGCGCGGTCCGGTCCAGCGTCCGGCGCACCGTGCCGTCGGGCCCCGTCTCCTTGATCGTGTCGGTCACCGGCGCGGCGGCGATCGCCGCCTCGGCGTCGTCCAGCGCCGCCAGGGTCTCTCCGAACAGCGAGGGTGCGGCGAGGGGCCGGGCCGCGTCGTGGACCACGACCCGCTCCACGCCCGTCGGCACGGCGGCCAGGCCGTTACGGACCGACGCCGACCGGGTCGCCCCGCCCTCCACTCCGAGCGTCCCCGCCGGCGCCGCGCAGCCCGGCGGGAGGGCGACGACGACCGCACCCACGAGCGGCCGCACCAGATCGACCGACCGCTCCAGCAGCGTGCGGCCGGCCAGAACGACGAACGCCTTGGGCCGGTCGGACCCAAGGCGTTCGCCGCGCCCGGCGGCCACCACGATGGCGGCGGTCAACTCAACTCGCGACGCCGACCTTCTCCTTCGCGGACGACGTGAGCAGGTCGTCGAGGTGCTCCTCGGCCTCCTCCTCCTCCATCTCCAGCGCGTACATCAGCTCGGAGGCGAGGATCTTCTTCGCCCGCACGAACATCTGCTTCTCACCGGTCGACAGGCCCTTGTCGATCTCGCGGATGGCGAGGTTGCGCACCACCTCGGCGAGCTCGTAGATGTCACCCGTCTTGATCTTGTCCCGGTTGTGCTTGAAGCGCCGGTTCCAGTTCTTGGGCATCTCGGAGCACTCGTCGGTCAGGACCGCGAGCACCTTCTTCACCGTCTCCTCGTCGATGACCCGGCGCAGCCCGGCTCGACAGGCGTTCTCGCACGGCACCATCACCGTCATGTCGTTGTGGAGGATCTTGATCGTGAGGTACTGACGCACCTCGCCGAGAACGTCCTTGTCCTCCTTCTTCAGCACCTGGCCGGCGCCGTGATGCGGGTAGACGACGTTGTCGCCGATCTCGAACTCGATCTGCTCGACCTCGACACGGACAACGAGGTCCGCGAGCTGCTCTTCCATCGTTTCAGGCAGGGTTCACATCCTCCTCAGGTCTGGAGATAGCGGTCCACGAGGTTGATCTCCTGGAGGCGGCGAAGGCCCTCGCGGATGTCCTTCGCCCGGATCTCGCCGACCCCGTCCACTCCTTCGAGCTCGGGGTCGGTCGCGGCCAGCAGGTCCTCGAGGCCGCCGAACTCGCCCACGATCCGCTGGACCACGAGCTTGGGCAGCCGCGGGATGCGGCCGAGGATGCGGTAGCCGCGCGGGCCCACCGGGAAGTCGAGGGTGTTGAGCTTGCGGTCGTGGCCGAGCAGCTCGGCCAGGCGCCCGAAGTCGAGCAGGTCGGGATGGGGCAGGCGCGCGAGCGCGTCCTGGACGAGGGCGAAGGCCTCGTCCGAGGGATCGACCCCGTAGTCGCGGACCAGGGCCGCCTTGTCGCCGGCCACCCCGACCATGACCTCGTCGAGCTGCATCTCGATGAGCCGCCCCTCCGTGCCGAGCTCGACGATGTAACGCTCGATCTCCACGCCCATCCGCGTGACGAGCTCGCCCCGCTGGAGCACCGTGAGCACGTCGTGCAGGGTCGCGCCGCCCTCGAACTCCAGCGCGGTGAGGCGCGTGGAGACCTGGTCGAGGCGCGAGCGGTACTTGTCCAGCGTGGCCAGGGCCTGGTTGGCCTTGGCGAGCACGATGGGGATGTCCTCGAGGATGTACTTCGCCCCGTCCACGTAGAGCGAGACCGAGTCGCGGCGCTGGGAGACGGCGATCACGAGCGCCTCGGTCTGCTTGGAGACGCGCTCGGCGGTGCGGTGACGCGTACCCGTCTCCGAGGAGAGGATCGTCGGATCGGGCGTGAGCTGGACGTTCGCCATCACGATCTTCGTCGCGTTGGCGTTCAGGATGATCGCCCCGTCCATCTTCGCGAGCTGGTAGAGGAAGGCGGGCGAATAGTCGATGTCCAGGCGGAGCCCGCCGGAGAACAGGAACGAGAGCTCGTCGGGGTCCCCGACCACCACCAGGCCGCCCGTGCGGGCGTGGACGACGTTGTCGAGGCCCTCGCGCAGCGCCGTCCCGGGCGCGACCATCTCCAGCGCCTTGACCAACCGGGGCTCCTGCCGGGCTTCCAACTCCTCGCCCGGACGCGTCAGCATGGACGTCGATTCTACCGGTGAAGGGTTTGAGCTCGGTAGGTGCTCACAAACTACGCCGCCGCGCGTACGGTTGCGCCACCCAGGGCCTGTGCGAGCGCCGCGCGCACGTTCCCGATCTCCGGCGGGCCGAGAACGCCGGCCAACCCGAACCGCGTCGCCTCGGCGCGCCGCCGCTCGGCGTGGGCCACCGTGCGCACCTCGCCGGTGAGGCCGAGCTCGCCGAAGCACGCCAGGGGCGCGCCCTCCCGCCCGCACGCCACGCCCCGGACCGCGCTGGCCACCGCGAGGGCGACCGCGAGATCCGCCCCCGGCTCGTCGATGCGCACCCCGCCGACGACATTGACGAACACGTCCGCCGTGCCGGCCCCGACGCCCGCGTGGCGCCCGAGGACCGCGAGCACGAGCGCGAGACGGTTGCGGTCGATCCCCGAGACCACGCGCCGGGGGGGCACGAGCTCGGACGGGGAGACGAGCGCCTGGACCTCCACGAGCAGCGGACGCGAGCCCTCCATCGCGATGAGGACCACCGACCCCGGCTTGCCCGTCGCCTCGCCCACGAAGCGCGCCGAGGCGTCGAGCACCTCGGCCAGCCCGTCCTCGCGCATCTCGAACACGCCCGCCTCGTGGGTGGAGCCGAAGCGGTTCTTCAGCGCGCGCAGGGTCCGGTAGGTGCGCTCGCGCTCCCCCTCGAACTGCAGCACGCAGTCCACGAGGTGCTCGAGGACCCGGGGCCCGGCGAGCGCGCCCTCCTTGGTCACGTGGCCCACGAGGATGACCGCGATCCCGCGCGCCTTGCACACCCGGGCGATCTCCCCCGCCGCCTCGCGCACCTGCCCGACCGACCCAGGAGCGCCGGTGAGCGCGTCGTGGTGCAGGGTCTGGATGGAGTCGATGACGCACGCCTCCGGGCGCTCGGCCTCGAGCGTGGCGAGCACGACGCCGAGGTCGGTCTCGGCGAGGATGGGCACGTCGAGCGCGCCCGGGGCGAGCCGCTCGGCGCGTAGGCGCACCTGCGCGGCGGACTCCTCGGCGCTGACGTAGAGCGTGCGGCGCCCGGCGCCGGCCAGCCGCGCGAGCGCCATCGTCGTGAGGGTGGACTTCCCGATCCCCGGCGCCCCGCCGAGCAGGACGAGCGAGCCCGGTACGAGCCCGCCGCCCAGCACGCGGTCGAGCTCCCCGATCTGAGTCCGCATCCGCGCGACCTCCTCCGCGCGGACCTCCCCCAGGCGCACGGGCGAGCGCGCGGGCAGGCGGGAACGGGTCGAGGCGGGCGCCGACGCCTCCTCGGTGAGCGTGTTCCACGCCTCGCAGCCGGGGCATCGCCCGTGCCAGCGCGGGGTGCTCTGCGCGCACTCCGAGCAGGTGAACGTCGAGCGCGCCTTCATTCGTCCGAAGCTACGCCCGCCGGCGGACGGTGATGCTCTCCCGCAGCGGAAGTGGGTCCAAGACGCAGGGGACCTGGCACGTCCCGCGCGTGGATGGGAGGACCCTCGCTACCCCGCCCGCTCACACGACGAGAAGCCGTTCTCGCGGTGCGACGCATCGCAGAACGGCTTCTCGCGTGAGTGCCCGCAGCGACACAGTGCGACGGGGCGATCGGCGGGGATCTCCCAGGCGTTCCCGTCGGCGTCCACGATCCGGACGGGCCCGGTCACCTTGTAGGGCCCGTCGTCGCGGACCCTGATCTCGACGGACGGCGGCTCGGCCACGCCCCGAGGTTAGGGGCGTGGCCGAGCGATGCGCGCCGCCTCCGACACCCCTAACGGCCCAGCGCGGCGCGCCGGGCGCTCACGATCCCGCGGCCGAAGAACCCGTTGAACGACCGCGTGCCCTCGCAGCGGGCGTCGTAGGACGAATCCTGGCCCGGGTAGGTGAACGGCTCCCGTGCCGGGCAGGCCTGCTGGTTCGCCAGCGCCTTGAGCTGCCGCTCCACGGTGTCGGGGTTCGCCGTCACCCCGCCGTGCCGCTTGTCACGCGTCCCGATACGCGAGACGATCAGCGCTGCCACCCCGACCGCGTGCGGCGCGGCCATCGAGGTGCCCTGGAGGTACTGGTAGTAGGCGCACCCGACGGCGTCCGTGCAGTACTTGCGCACGAACGGCGCCGAGTCCGGGTTGATGTCGCCCGTCTTCGGGTCGACGTCCCCCGCGGCGACCGCCACGTGGTACGGGTAGGGCGCGAGCACCTCGGTGACCTGCGGGAACCTGTAGAAGAAGGTCCCGAAGAAGTCACGCGAGTCTCCGCCCGGCGCCGCGACGTCCGTCTGCTCCACGCCGTAGTTGGAGTAGAAGGACTTGCGCTTCGTCGGGCCCACGGCGTTCACGTTGATCACGTGTGGCCCCTCGGAGGGCTCCGAGCGACAGCCGTTGTCGAGCTTGCGCTCATGCGGCGAGGTGTCCTGGTCGGGGTACGCGCACTCACGCGGGGTGACGCTCATCGCGGCCTCGGGCAACGAGGCCACGGACCTCGGCCACCCGAGAAGCGACGACACGAGCCCCGACTACACGGTCCGTCTCGACGGACGTGCGAGCCGAGCGACGCTCCTGCGCAAAGGCATGAGGAACGCTACCTGGGGCGGCTGACGGGATCTGAGAACGACCGAGGGCGGCCCGGAGGCCGCCCTCGTCACGTCTATCGCAGCAGCGGCCGAAGCCGCTTGGGCGCTACTCCCCCGCCGGCTCGTCGGCGGGCGGGGTGTCCAGCGCGCCGCCGGGCTCGTCGATCGTCTCGTCGGCCTCGGCGCCGACGGCGACCGGGGTGCGCGGCTCGGGCGGCTGGATGACCGTGAGCTTGACCTCGTCCTCGCCGAGGCCCTCCTCGATGCCGTCCTGACCCTTCTCGACCATGACCGTCGCCCCGGCGGGGAGCTCGGACCGCAGCACGAAGTCGGCCAACGGGTCCTCGATGTAGCGCTGGATCGCGCGGCGCAGCGGGCGGGCGCCCATGGACGGGTCCCATCCCTTCTCCACCAGCAGGTCCTTCGCGTCCTCGGTGAGCTCGAGCTGGAGCTCGCGCTCGGCCATGGACTCCCGGATCCGCCGCAGCAGGAGGTCGACGATCTGCTTGACCTCGGCCTTCTGGAGCTTGTGGAACACGAGGACGTCGTCGATCCGGTTGAGGAACTCGGGCCGGAAGACCTTCTTGAGCTCGCCCATGATCCGGTTCTTCATGTCCTCATAGGAAATCCCGGTCTCGTCGTCGGAGACCGCGAAGCCCAGCGGCGTGTTGCGCGCGATCTCGTTCGCCCCGATGTTCGAGGTCATGATCACGATGCAGTGCCGGAAGTCCACCGTGCGCCCCTGGGCGTCGGTGAGCCGGCCGTCCTCCAGGATCTGCAGGAGGATGTTGAACACGTCCGGGTGCGCCTTCTCGATCTCGTCGAGCAGGAGCACGGAGTAGGGCTTGCGGCGCACCGCCTCGGTGAGCTGGCCGCCCTCGTCGTAGCCGATGTAGCCCGGGGGCGAGCCCACGAGCCGCGACACGGCGTGCTTCTCCATGTACTCCGACATGTCGATCCGGACCATGGAGTCCTCGTCGCCGAAGAGGAACTCGGCGAGCGTGCGCGCGAGCTCGGTCTTCCCCACGCCCGAGGGGCCGAGGAAGATGAACGAGCCCGTGGGGCGCTTGGGGTCCTTGAGGCCCGCGCGCGAGCGCCGGATCGCCTTGGAGATGACCTCGACCGCGGCGTGCTGGCCGATCACGCGCTTGTGGAGCTCGTCCTCCATGCGCATGAGCTTCGCCGTCTCGGCCTCGGTGAGCTTGAACACGGGGATCCCGGTCCACATGGAGACGATGTCGGCGATCTCCTCCTCGCCGATCGAGGGGCGCTCGCCCGACTCGCCGGACTCCCACTGGTCCTCGAGCTCGCGCTTCTTCTGGGTGAGCCGGCGCTCCTTGTCGCGGAGGTTCGCAGCCTTCTCGAACTCCTGCGCCTCGATCGCGGCCTCCTTCTGGCGCCGCGTCGTCTCGATCTCGTCCTCGAGCTCCCGGTAGACGGGCGGGGACGTCATCGACTTGATGCGCATCCGCGACGCGGCCTCGTCGATGAGGTCGATCGCCTTGTCGGGCAGGAACCGGTCGGAGATGTAGCGGTCGGACAGCTCCCCGGCGGCCACGAGGGCCTCGTCGGTGATGTTGACCTTGTGGTGGGCCTCGTAGCGGTCGCGCAGGCCCTTGAGGATCTGGACCGTCTCCTCCGTGGAGGGCTGGTCGACCCGGATCTGCTGGAAGCGCCGCTCGAGCGCCGAGTCGCGCTCGAGGTACTTGCGGTACTCGTCGAGCGTGGTCGCGCCGATGGTCTGGAGCTCACCGCGCGCGAGGGCCGGCTTGAGGATGGAGGCGGCGTCGATCGCGCCCTCGGCCGCCCCCGCCCCGACGAGGTTGTGGAGCTCGTCGATGAACAGGATGATGTCGCCGCGCTGGGTGATCTCCTTCATCACCTTCTTCAGGCGCTCCTCGAACTCACCGCGGTACTTCGACCCGGCCACGAGGGCCGCGAGGTCGAGCGTGTAGATCTGCTTGTTCTTGAGCAGCTCGGGGACGTCACCGTTCGTGATGCGCGTGGCGAGGCCCTCGACGACAGCGGTCTTGCCCACGCCGGGCTCGCCGATGAGGACGGGGTTGTTCTTCGTGCGGCGCGAGAGGATCTGCATGATCCGCTCGATCTCGGTCTCGCGGCCGACGACGGGGTCGAGCTTGCCGTCGCTCGCGAGCTTCGTGAGGTTGCGCCCGAACTGGTCGAGGAGCTTGGAGGACTTCTTACCCTCGCCCGGGCCGGCGGCGCCCGCGCCGGCCCCGCTCTGCGAGCCCTGGCGGCGACCGCCGGGACCCGAGAGCATGCGGATGACCTCGTTGCGGATCTTCTCGGAGTCGGCGTCGAAGTCGAGGAGGATGCGGGCGGCCACGCCCTCGTTCTCGCGCACGAGACCGAGGAGGATGTGCTCCGTTCCGATGTAGTTGTGGCCGAGCGAGAGCGCCTCCCGCAGCGCGAGCTCCAGCACCTTCTTCGCCCTCGGGGTGAAGGGGATCTGCCCCGAGGTCACCTCCTCGCCGGAGCCGACGATGCGCACGACCTGCGCGCGCACGCGCTCCACGGTGATGTCGAGGGACTCCAGGACACGGGCCGCCAAGCCTTCCTCCTCGCGGAGGAGACCGAGCAGGATGTGCTCCGTCCCGATGTAGTTGTGCTTGAGGGTCCGGGCCTCCTCCTGGGCGAGGACGACCACCTGACGCGCTCGTTCGGTGAATCGCTCGAACATCTCTGGATCTTCTTCCTACGGCTGGGCCGCCTGAGGGGATGGCAAGTTCCCGATACCCGTCTTGTCGGCGCGAGCGCCGTCGCGACTGAGCGATCGGGGTCGAGGGGCGGGCATGAATCATTGTAGCCCCGGGAGCCGGACACGTGACGCGGTCGGGGCGGCGACGCGCCTCGTCAGCGAAGGTCCTCGACCGCGCAGGGCAGGTCGGGGCGACCGATGATCTCAGGGTCGCCGGTGAGGAGGATCCGGCCGTGCGCCGCGGCGGTGGCGATCGCGAAGCAGTCAGCGAGCGCGACGGGATAGGCGGCTTTCAGGCGGGCCACCTCGATCATGCGTGCCTGGCCGGGAAGCTCGAGCTCGAGAACCTGGCGGAGGCTTCGCGCCACCCCGTCCGCCGCGGCGCGCCCGTGGTCGCGTTCCGTGCGGTAGTAGACCTCGACGGCGTTGATCCAACTCATGAGCGGCCGCTCAGCGAGAATCTCCCCGAGCCTGCCCCCTGCGGGCTCTTCACCGTCGAGCCACGCGAGCACCGCCCACGAGTCGAGACAGACGCTCACCGAGGCTCGCGCGCGCGGTCCTCGAGCAGGCGCTCGGCCATCCCGCTGCCCGCGAACCGACCGCCGAGGCTCGACACGGGCCGAAGAGGAGTAAGGACAAGGCGGCCCTCCTCGAACGCGAACTCCACCTCACACCCGGGGTGGAGCCCCGCACGCTCCCGCAGCTCCTTCGGGATGACGACCTGGCCCTTGGCGCCCAGGCGGTGAGTCATACCTCAGAAGTATGACAGCGGCGGGTACACGAGCCGGTACGCGGTCGCATGGATCGAGTGCTACCGAAGCCTCTAGCCTCGCCGCGCCATGGTCCCGCCGCGCGTGCTCATCCTCTCCGCCGCGATCGGCGAGGGGCACGACGGGCCGGCGCGCGAGCTGGCCGCGGGAATCGCCGAGGTCGCGCCCGAGACCGAGGTCGTCGTCCGCGATGGGCTCGCGGCGATGGGCTGGCCGGTGAGCGCGGCGATCGAGAACGGGTCGTCCTTCCACTCGCCGCTCGGCCTGGTCCTCTCGGACTTCCAGCACTGGCTCGGCCTGCGCTGGCGCCCGACGAGCGTCCTGGCGAGCTGGCTGCTCGCCGTCCTCGGGGGCCGCCGGCTGCGGCGGCTGATCGCCGCCGAGCACCCCGCCGTGATCGTGTCGACGTACCCCGGCGTCACCGAGGTGCTCGGGCGGCTGCGGAGCCTGCGCCGGCTGCCGGTTCCCGTCGTCGCCGCCGTCACCGACCTCGCCGCGCTGCGCTTCTGGGTCCATCCGAGCGCGGACCTTCACCTCGTCATCCATCCCGAGTCGGCCGCGGAGGGTGCGGTCGATCGCGGGGGCGGCCGCGGAGGTGGTGGCGGTCACGGGGTTCTCCTCGCGGGAGCTCCTCTCACCTCCCTCCCGCGAGGAGGCGCGGGCGGCGCTGGGTCTGGGTACGGGGGAACAAGTGGTGGTCGTGTCGGGGGGCGGGTGGGCGGTCGGTGATCTCGACGGCGCGACCCGGGCCGCGCTGGACGCGGGCGCCGGCGCCGTACTCGTGCTCTGCGGACGCAACGACGACGTGCGCGCGGGTGGCGACGCGGTGGGCGGCCGAGCCCCGCGTCCGCCCCATGGGCTTCACCGACCGCATGCCGACCGTGCTCGCCGCCGCCGACGCCCTCGTGCACTCGACGGCCGGCCTGACGGCGCTCGAGGCCCTCGTGCTCGGGGTTCCTATCGTGTCCTACGGATGGGGCCGGGCGCACATCCGGGACAACAACCGCGCCTTCGCGGAGCACGGCCTCGCCGAGGTCGCCCGGACGCCGCTCGAGCTGCGCGGCGTTGGCGCGGGGCGCTCGCCGCGCCCCGGACCTCGCCCTACCCGGACTGGGCGGTGTGGCCCTCGGTCGCCTCCGCCGTGCTCGGCGCGCTCGCCTCGGGGTAGGAGGGACGGATGGCCGCCTGGCACCGTCCCGGCCACCTCGGCTGGGAGCCCCGGCTCTACGAGTGGTGGTTCACGCGCAACCCGCTCCAGGCCCTGATCCGGGCGCGGGAGACGCGCGCCGTGCGGGCGGCGCTCGCACCCCTGCCGGTGGCCGGCCGGCGGGTGCTCGAGCTGGGCTGTGGGACGGGACACCACACGCTCGCCCTGGCCCGTGCCGGCGCGCAGGTCGACGCGGTCGACGCCGAGCCGGCGATGCTCGTCTACGCCGCGGCGCGGGCGCGGGCAGCGGGCGTGGCCGGGCGGATCTCCTTCGAGCAGCGCCTGCTGCCCGTGTTCGAGCCCAGTCCGGGCGCCTACCAGGGCGTCCTCGCCGTCGGCCTGCTCAACTACCTCGAGGATCTCTCCGGCGCGCTCGTCCTGGCCGCCTCCGCGCTCCGTCCGGGCGGCTGGCTGGTGTTCACCGTTCCGCTGCGCTGTCCCGGCGGGCGCCTCTCCGCGCTCGGCGAGTCGCTGGGACGCCGGCGGGCATGGCTGCGCACGGAACCCGAGGTGCGCGCCGCCGCGAGCGCCGCCGGGCTCACCGTCGGCTGGTCCGAGCGTGCGGGTCTCGTCCGCCGCGGGCTCACGCTCGTCGTCCGGGCTCGCCGGTAGCCACCGGGACCCCGAGTGGCGGGGTGACCTCGCGGCGGCGCCGGCGGGGTTCGGGTGGGGGGGCGCCGCCGCGCGCGAGGAGCACCGCGCCGACGGTCGCGAGCGCAAGCCCGACGGCGAAGATCACGGCATCGCCGGCGCCGTGAGCCCAACCCTCTCCGGCGAGCACGGGGGCGAGCAGGACCGGGACGAGGATCTCGACCACCAACACGAGCGGCGCCACCTCGCTCGTCGGGCGGGCCTGGAGCGCGCCCATCTCATGCCCGACGGCCACCGTCTCGGCGACGACGATCGTCCCCAGCCAGGCCAAGGCGACGAGCGGCGAGCGCGGCCAGGACACCGAGGGGAATGGAGGTCATGGGAGGCGGACCCGGTGCAGTGTGTCGGCTGCCGTGCTCCCTTCGGCTCCAGCGCCCCGGGGCCGCCCCGCACGTCCCCGTCCTCTGCCGCGCGCTCGCGCTCCGGCGGCGCCTGGAGGGCGGGGCGCCGGAGGTGTGGCTCACCTTCGACGACGGGCCGCACGGGCGGGGCACCCCGGGCGTGCTCGACGCGCTCGCCACGGCGGGCGCACGCGCCACCTTCTTCCTCGTGGGCGAGCAGGTGGCCGGCGATCCGGCGCTCGCAGCAGTTCCTCGACCCGCGTCCGCGCAGGCTCCCTCCCCTGAAGCCACGCGAGCACCGCCCACGAGTCGAGGCTGGCGCTCAGCGCGGCTCCCGGCGTCGGTCCTCCAGCAGCCCTTCGGCGAGACGACTGCCCGGGAACCGACCGCCCAGGCTCGAAACCGGTCGGCGGGGAGACAGGACGACACGGCCCTCCTCGAACGCGAACTCCACCTCACACCCGGGGTGGAGCCCCGCACGCTCCCGCAGCTCCTTCGGGATGACGACC
>JAABUK010006156.1_pt1 | contig 18109 bp, 18 predicted proteins | sample 5559141 | NCBI WGS metagenome assembly JAABUK01 (sample SAMN10711869, study PRJNA513367) | rock metagenome | isolation source: Antarctica rocks | place: Antarctica: Victoria Land, Pudding Butte nord | collected 2016-01-03 | reverse complement strand
AGCAGCTCACAACCCCATGTGCCGCTGTCTGGAGATTTCTTGTCACAGTTGCTTCTGCTGGGGATGTAAGAATTCAGGTATGCTCCCTCATCTGGGACGTCAACATAGTCCTGAAGATCAGCAAGTCTAATGTAGTCATCCAGTTCAGCTGTTCTGGCGTTCATGTGGATGCATGTGCTTCGTGCATCTGCCCTCTTCTTCTTACTCCCTGTGTCGTGCTATTTGCCCATTGTAATATCTCCAGCTCACACCTGCATCCGCGACATCTATACAAGATGTATTGCTAAGTGCATGCCACAAAAGCTTTGCACTGCTCGTGAAGCGCTTCCGCAGCCTCTGAGCGTGCAGGAACAGGGCGTGCCCCCCACATACACAGCTTGATCATCGCTCTCAGCGACTGCCACCCTAGAAACGATAGCGAATCTTTGTCTGTGTCCCTGCCGCATGACAAAAGAACTGTTTCCCACGCTATACTTCCACTTTGTGCCGTAAAAACTTCACGTGCTGAAGTCTTTGACCGATGTCTAACTCGGCCAACGCTGTCTCGCTCGACAGCGACAGTTCCCTACCGTCCTGGTTCAAGCCAGCACGGTTTCTAGACGTTGAGTTTGACGCGGACGCGTATGTGTCCGACCTGAGACGATTTGTGAGTGAACAACTGCACCCTCAGGCAGCCATGCTCTACATGTATACGACTTTTCGTTGCGCAGCAGATCCTTTGCACCTTGCGGACATGCTCAATTCAGGTACCGTTGGAGACTTTGAGCTCTCAGTTACAACAGTATCTCACAGTGCTGAAGGGCAAGTTGGTTGAAGTAATCAACGAGGACTATAATGATTTTGTGAGCCTCAGCACAAAGCTAGTAAACGTTGACGGAGCTGTCACACAGATGCAAAAGCCCTTGCTGACTCTCAAGGTACGAGCTTGCACCGCTCTGCCACGCAATCCCTGCCGCAATGATAACTTCGCATGGTTGACCTACAAACCTTGTAGCAAGGCTGTTGTGTGCGACCCTGAATTGGATGACTGCAGGACAAGCTCATTTCTGCTCAGGCAGCAGTACAGTCTGAGCTGAATGCATTGAATCAAGGTTTGCAGAGGCGGCAGCAGGCAGCCAAGGTCAAAGCTTTGCTGGCACTCATGCAGGACACAGCACATGTCATGTCTAAGGTATAGGATTGAGCTGTCTTGACGCACATTCCTCCCATAACCCAAGCACAGGCTCAAATGCATTATTGAGAGCTGTCGTGTGCTTTGCATTGGACAGGCCTGAAGGGCACTAGTTGTGTTAGCAAGATGCGTCTCTCTATGTACCCAAAAGTAGGTCATCAACCCATACTTTCATCCCTGTCTTGCAGGTTGAGAAGCTTCTCGCAGAGGTTGATGCCTCGATTGCACAGCAAGGCCATGACAATCTCACACGAGATGCGCTTGACAGCCGCACTCGGCTGTATGAGCGCGTAGCCAGCGAAGTCAGCAGGCTCAAGTACTTCTTAGCAACGGGAGATCAGCTGCCAATCCTGCAGCAGCTGCAGCCAAGGGCAGACAGCGCTGTCAAAAGGCTGTCAAGTTTGCTGAGCCAAGCGTTGGACACAGCTCTCAGGGAGGGCCATCAGTCTGCTGTTCTGCATTGCCTTCAGGCTTACACTGCAGTGGGCGACACACACAGTGCAGAACAGGTAATGCACCTGATGGTTCCCCCTAAATAGCCAAAGGGGCCAATGAGTAGCAGGATACCTATAGTGTCTGCTGATCATGGCACGCCATGCATTGTTGATGAGAGCATCGCTGCTTCATGATTAACGACTTCATTCTGCTGAAGTCAGTCATAGACTACTGTCGCACCAGCGCGTGCATCCCTACAGCATCAGCAAACTCACAGGTTGGAGTGATTGCAGGCGGGGTGTAACATTGCGGGTACGCATCAATTGAGTAAGACACCACTGAAAGCGGGCTGGGTGACTACCAGAACAGCTTGCCCCCCCCCCTATCCAAACCTGCAATAGCATGAGTAGAGGTGGTGACTGCTGCAGGTTGTCCAGCAAGCGCTTGTTGTACCACTAGTGGAGTCTGTCATTGCAGAAGAGCAGGAGGGCAGGGCTCTTGGAGCAGCCCCTGCATCAGACCAGCTGGCCCCAGTGAGTGACCAGACGTCCCTTGCATGCTATGCCTTCACACTGCACATTACAGCAAGTGTCTAGCTCACCATGAGCTGCAAACCGCCAACACTTGTACTGTCATCATTGCACTGCAAATGCTGCTTGCTGGTAATGCACTGCCAATGCACCCCTACTGTGCAGATATCTTTTGTAGGTTTGCCTTCATTAATGGCAAAATGAGGCCACACTTGCCTTCATTCAAGGCAAAATGAGGCCACACTCCACAGCTGGACCCATCAGCATTGCATGAAGTTGTAGGTCAGGCTGAGCTGACGAAAGGCAGAAACTACTCATTCACACCAGCATTCACAGCAGCACTCACACCAGCATTCACACCAGCATTCACAACAGTATTCACAATCGCACACACAGCAGCATTCACAACAGTATTCACAGCAGCATTCACAGCAGCGTACTGGCAGGAGTGGCAGACCCATACAAAATGTATCCCCAAGTCAGTGCCAACCCGTGTATGGCTCATGGTGGGTGATAATAACAGACATTCTGTGCATTTGCACCAGGTTGTAGACACAACGCCTACCCAGATGCAAGAGCAATGTGGGAAACTGCTGGAGACAACATATGGCTAATTCTGGATGGCGACAAATGTTCTGTGCATTTGCATCAGGTGTTACGGCACAATGCACGTCCAGGAGCAATGCTGGGAGCTGCTGGAGATGACAACATATGGCTAATTGTGGATGACAACAACAAATATGCTGTGCATTTGCACCAGGTGTTAGAGACCATGCTTACACGGGTGGAAGAGCAATGCGAGGAACTGCTTCAGACAACAATGGCCCCACAGTCAGGCCTTCAGTCATTTGACTTCCTGGGCAACTCCATCCTTGCTGCTGTGGACCAACAAGTCGCCAGCAGTCTACCAGGTACCTTGCCTATGCCTGCTGCTCAGTTCATAAGCTAGTGGCAGGTTTCCAGCTCATTGCTGTAGACCATCAAATCGCCAGCAGTCTACCAGGTACCTTGCCTATGCCTGCTGCCTCAGTGCATAGACTTGTGACAGGTGTTCAAGCTCAGTGTTGGAGACCCATGAGTCATGAGCAAAATACCATGTACCTTGCATATGACTGCTGCCCAGCTCATAGACTTGTGACAGGGTCCCAGCTCACTGTCAGAGACCCATGAGCTTATCATCATTGTTTAGCAAAATACCTTGTACCTTGCTAATGACTCCTGCCCAAGCCACACACTTTTGACAGGTTTCCAGCTCACTGTTGGAGACAAACAAGCCGTCAGCAGACTACCTTGTACCCTGCCAATGACTGCTGCCCATTTCATAGAATTGTGACAAACGTCCGAGCCACTCCCCAGCATCTACTAAGAGTGTTTGTAAGACCTTGTTTCCGTGTCTGAACTCTGCACATTGAATCGCACCCCAGGCGAGTGTGCCAACAAGGTAAATATCCTTGCCCCTTGTTTGCGAGCTTCGGCCCTTCTGCAGAGAATCACCATCAAAAGGTCGCTCCTATGTGACAGGATGTATTCTTGTTCTTGCGCGTCCATGTAGCAAATGACAAGCATAATCATCATTACATTCGTTCCTGTCATTTTTGTTGTTGCTGATTTTGTCACCGTTACTGATACTGTATTATTTAGCATTATCCTTGTGGTGGTGCTGCTGCAATTGTTTTTTTAATACAACTATCATCATTATTCTTGTCATTGGAAGTGTGCACTGAGTTTGCGTTGAGTTCGTGTGTATGTGCGTTGAGTTTGTGTGTATGTGCGTGCAGGTGCCTTCTCACCTGGAGTCCCCACTTCCTTCATATCCAATTACACAGCAGCAATGCATTTCTTGGATCAGATGGAGTCCATGTGCACCACCAAGACTGCCTTTCAGGTATAGCTGTGCTGATCATGGACAGCCTTGGACACTACCCTCTCGCCTGTGATGCAGGCTGAGTCAGTCTGGTTACTTTGCATTGTTTAGCTCTGGTTGTGTTGGGTCAAGTAGGCGGTTTCTCTGTGTAGCCAGCAATCTGTACCATGTCATCATTCTTGGTGAAAGTGCTGCCTGCCTCCTCCATACATGACACAGCATTTCGCGTCAAATATTCTACTCAAAGCGGTCTGGTGCCTTTGTGTCATGCAGTCAAGTCAAGCTTACAGCCTCAGCGCCCGACCAGCCCTCAGTCATCAACTCCTTAGGCCTGCTCAAAATGCCTTGCAATCCCTTACTTGTTACACTTGCTGTAGCAACTCATTTACATGCCTCTTCTGCAGTTTGAGTGCTTCTATGACACTGGGCTGTGATTGCGCACTCTGGGCGGCTGCCTTAGGAGGCTCCCATCATGACTGCTGAGCAGTACCAACGTTTTCCTGCTTCTTTTCTTCTTGTGTGTTTCTTCTTCAGCATTATTCTTCTTCATTTCTTCTTGTGATGGTGCAGGCCCTGCGGGACAGCCCAGCATATGACAGCTTCCTGAGACGCTGGAAGCTGTCTGTCTACTTCTCGCTTCGATTCCAGGTACAGCCATCAGCAACACTGTCTTGCTCTGGCATGATCTCCCAAATCACATTTGTTTATGTTTATCATTTTTGGTATGCCTTTGATCGCTAACAAAATCAAAAATTCGAAAAAGGAACAATCTTGCTGACCTGCAGCACATTGTAATCAAGTCATGGCGATGATGTAAGAGCGTGTGCATGGCACCTGTTGGATGATCTGTCAGCAGGTGGCCAAACCCTCATGTGATGGAGTGTGGCTGTTGAGATTGTATCAGAGCAACATGACAGCTCTGTAAAGCAACAAAGTTGAACCAGATTGTTGCACTGCATCTGATGCGATGTGTCGTCATGGACAAAGCAGTGATTGGCTCTCTCAACAGCTAATGCTCTGCCCAACATGCAATCAGCCTACTTCCTTGCAACAGGCCAAGCCAAAGGCAACTGTTGCAAAGCATCATGCCATTCAAATGCCACCCATACAAGATGGGATGCAAACAGCTATCGTGAGGTAGGTACAAACAAAACGCAAAGTGGACCCAGCCCAACTGAAGATGCACATGAAGGCGATGCTGATGTGTGAGGAAAAAAAGCTTGACAAGAAGAAAAAACTTTTTGGACCAAAAAATGCAACCAAACAAAAACCAACAAAACCAGCTCATGTGTAAAAATGCTAGTGCAGGAGATTGCAGGACCTCTGGAGGCCAGTGTGGCATTGCCTAGCCTGACCACAGTCACACAGGAGCAACAGAGCAGCAACAGCTTGCACCTGCAGCTGCAGCCCAGCCTATCCTTGTGGCATGCTCTCCAAAGGTACAATGTTTCCCGACCTTGCTGCATGTGATTGACTCTCTGCAGGCTGTGCTGCAACCCAATCTAGCCTTGTGGCACGCTCTCCAAAAGTCGAGTGTTTCCCGACCCTGCTGCATCTGATTGGCTCTCTGCAGTCTGCGCTGCTTTCATGTCAGCTTGTCACTGTCCAGCAGGCTATTCATGGCCTGGTGGTCATACCTTGTGTGCTCTTTCTTAGAGTCATAATCAACTTGTACTCAGTGAACAAGTGCTGAGTCTCTCACTATACTTGTGCTTCGGGCTGCTGCCTCAGGAGGCTCATGTCATGAATGCTGAGAGGCGTCAACCCTTGTTCTCTTTTCATCACAATTCTAAACGCATGCAAAGAGACATGAGAGTCAAAATTTATGTAGTTCCATATTGTCTCACTTATTTACATTGTCACTGGCTCAAACCACATCTGCAATGACTGCTTGGTATATCAGGTGTACAGCAGACAGAGTGTACCTTCAGCCGCTGGCAGACAAGTTTGCACGCCTTGTGCTACAGCTGCTGGCCAGATATGCCTTCTGGGTGGCGGAAGGCATTGCTTCCACCAAAAGCAGCAGCGGGGCTGCTACCCCTTCCCAAGATGGCCTCGCCAATCCCCAGGTAAGAAAAGAAAAGAATACGCCTTTCCGTGTCAATTTCTTGAGAAGCCCAGTATTATACTGGGCTGCCCAGGTAATTCCCAGGAAATAGTGAGTGGTATGCACTGGTAGGCTCAGCGACTTCCTGATATGAATATTTCTCCCCTTTGCACTGGAGGGGTGTTTGTTGCCCTTGTCCTGGTAGTTTCCCTCCCAGAGTGCACAGGCTGTCTCAGCTGTTTCAGCCTTTGTGGGCAGGCTGCAATTTTGACCACATGGCACCTGTGATGTTGGCAAAGCCCATCATGTCTCATGCACACAAATTGACAAGGGCGTAGACTTGGGGCCAGCCCCTTGCCCCCCCCCCTCCCCACCACACACCCCCCCACCGCACACACCCTTGGCCGGTGGCTTGGAGGCGTAGAGCTGCAGCACTGTGTCTGATCCTGGGCATGGCATTGGCTATCCAAACTTATGCAGTCAGCATGCATCATGGGTTGGCTCATACCAAGTAAGACACCAACATTTGCTTTGCCCCACAGAAGGGACTGGCGTCCATGCAAGTCCGTGACAATCACTGCATCTTAAGTCAAGTACAAACCCTACATGTCGAAGGACATGCTTGGATGTGGTGCCCAACAGCTGTTGCGCAACTCTATTTCGAGCTGGTGGCAGCTGCAGGGAGACAGAAGTTGGGCTGGTAGGGCATCCCCAGAGCAGCTGGCCCTTGTGAGGGCTGATCTGGACAGCCTAGCGGCATGGACTGAAGACCAGTTCTGGCCAGAAATGCGACAGCGTCTTACCTTCTTACCCACAGAGGTAGGCAGATTCTGACACTTTTCAAATAGTAGCCATTTTCCTTGACACTTGTCTTAACTTGGGATATTTCCTGCACAGATGTCTTTTTTTGTAAGATCTCGGCATTGCCCATGCTCTGGACAGACAGCTAGTGGAAGAGCCAACTTTCAAGTCAGCAGCAGCAGTCACTTGTGGCAAATTGTGAGAGTATAAATTGCCTACAAGAATGTGAAGCATGAAGTACCTGTAAAATGCAATGAGTATGGCAGTTGTCTGTGTGCTCGTTGATCAATGTCATGTGCTCGCCTGTGATGCCTTTCGTCGCACGCATCTGATTTCTTTTTCATTCAGCCCACATATACTAATGTTGCTGTTGCTTTTGCTGTTGTTATTACTGTGACCTTGCTGAAGGTGGTGGAAAGCATTGGGAGCAGCTTTCAGGAAGCCCAGAACAGCATGACAGCTCAGGCCGGACCTGTCAAGGATGCCATAGTCAGCATACTGCTAGATAGATGCCTCACTGTACTTAGACAGCTCAGAGGCATCACGGCCACCTACCGCATGACTGCAAGGTACGCCCTGTGACATGCAGGTGCAAGCATGTCATCCAACCTGACCTGGGTCTTCGTTAGTGCTTATGAATGTCACCGAGGTACTGGTGCCACTGACCGCATCACTGCAAGGTACGCCACATCAGCAGAGGGTTCAAAGCATGACTGGCGGCAGTCTAGGCTTGCTGCTGTGCTGGAATGGCTTGAAGAATGACAATAACATATAATACAATCAATCCAAAACAAGATTAAAACAAATCTTTAACAGAAAGTGCTGTATCCCGTTGCATAAAGCCCAGTTCTCATTGGGCGGTCGGGGCCGGTCGGGGTCCGACCAAATCGAGCTAACCGCCGACCAGCCTCTTTTGGCTGGTCGGGCTGGTCGGCAAATGGTCAAGATATGTTGGTTCCAATCAAATCCATCGATTCCGACAAGTTTTGCCGTCAATCAATTCACTTTGGCAAATGCCGACCGGCCCCGACCGCCTAATGAGAACTGGGCTTAAGTAAAATTGTATTTGAAAGACTGACCTCTACAAAAACTGTACACCTTTTTCCTGGCCAGAATTTTGACACAAGACCCTGACAAAACATGCAGAGCATTTTTTGTTTAAAATATTATTTTTGTTTTCGTCAGCTCAGGTTTCGTTTTTGGTTTCAGTTTTTGTTTTGATGGTTCTTAACTGGTTATGTTGCTCACATGGCCAGTGACTACATTGCACAGTGCCAGTGCATCACACCGAAAAAGAAAATTGAAGGTGCTGACTGTCAATCAGTGCCCAGCCATGCATGGTAGGCATGCCCCTCACCATATGTCTACATTCTATCAAAGATCATGGTCAATGAAGGTGAGACTGCTACTCAGTGTTAACAGATCATGGATGTGAGGTGCAGGCCGCTGCCAACAAGGCCATCACACTATGTGGGTGGGGTGCTGCAGCCCTTGAGGGCTTTTCTGGGAACAGATGCTGGCAAACGCCTTCAGCCCTCAGCCCAGCAGGAAGTTGCAGAGGTTGGTAAATGCATGTGTGTGTTGCATTGCTGCTCAATCCAAGTCTGCATCACAACAATCTGAACCACAAAAGTCTGCACCCTGACGCTGCTCTGAGCGTCCTCGTGAGTGTGAAGAGCTGACTCAGGGGCTCCACATGTAGTTCAGAATGACCAAACAGGGCTCCTGACCTGACTCAGGACTGGCAAGCTTGCTTGCAGACTGTTCATGCATGACAAACACTGTTTGACAGGATACTCACATTCCTGGCACAAACGCACAACTTAATTGGCTGGCTGAACCTGCAAAATTTATCTCCTCCCTGTTTCTTGACTGCAGCATGTGCTGCTGATGCTCGTCACTCATGAGAAGGTGGAGTTGAATGCTGGTGTCAGGCTAACATAACAGTCTATAGGGTCTGAGGGTGTCTGTTATATCAAGGTTTCCCCAGTATCATTTCTTTATGCCTAAAAAGAATGAGACACGTTATGAGAAGTGATACACAGAAATGATTGAAACAGCTCAGTTGTCACAGCACAGCAAGGGTATAATTGATAATACAATAGCATGATCTGGCTTACAGAAAAACCAGCCACACGCTGATGTACAAGTCAGGTTTCCACAAGCTTCCTTCTGTTGGGCTGAAATCTACCAAATTTGCTCACATTGGGCTGTAACAGGTTACTAGTACTGTAGTCGGTCACCAGGTGTGTCTGACCCAACTTGGAAGGTGCAGAGAAGCAGTGAGTCTGGTTCCAATGTGCTCAACCTGATGTGCAGGGAGTGGCTGCCACTGTAAGCCAGCAGTACGCCAGCATGGTTTCGGAGCTGCTGGACATGCTGCAAAAGACTGAGCAGTCTCTGGCGCGCGTCAGGAGGAACAAGCCAGCTGACTCAGCAGCTGCTGGCGATGGGTCAGAGCTGTCTAACATCCAAAAGATCTCACTGCAGCTGTTCTTAGATGTCAAGGTGCGTTTCTGATGCTACTGGCATTGTTCAACCTTGTGTCTTCATGTCTGTTCTGCCTCAAGGAGAAGCTTGTGCACTGCCGGTTGTGCTGGTCATATGCACTGTTTGCCTTGTTCAGTAGTCTATCAGACCCGTGCCTGATAGACCCGTGCATTATCCGGCTGGTGATGCCCAGTCCAGCATGCTGGTGGATTAAAGCTGTTCATACCACATTGTTGTTTGTTACACAAAGCTGATGTACTGCACTGTGTCTGTGCATTGCCTTCCTGTCGCTGAGAACGTTTCATATTCTGTCAGCCACAAGCGAAGCAACATGTATGCTTGCAGGAATTTGGGGTTCAAATGCAAAAACACAACGTGCAGCCATCTAGTCTGACAGAGTATCAGGATCTGTGGTGCATTGTTGCTCCAGAAGACAAGCCTTTAGGGGAAGCATTTCATGACAACAAATGAGCTTGTATTACAATGTCAACAAACGATCCCACAGCTGCTGCAATGGCATGTGACCCAAAGCAATTCGGAATCCTATGTCCTCTTTTGGCAACAGCACTGTTGCCACGCAATTTCGAAGAGAGACAGTAGTGCGAGGTTTCACAATGGAGCGCTATCATCTATGCATGGTGTTGCTGTGCTTACAGGACTTAGCATGCATTGTTGCTGTTGCTGCACTGTGTAGCATGCAACAACTGGGCAGCCCAATATAATACTTGGCTTCTCATCAGAGAGCCAAATCCGTCCAGCTGATGCTGAGTGTAGCACCTGAAGAGTGAAGCCGTCTGCCGTTGGCATATATCATACTTGATTTCAAAACATAGTGGTATCATTAACTCTTGTCACACTGGTATGCAAGCGGCGATCGCGTGTTTGCCATCACCACTATGCTACAATTGCACTGTAAATCAAGGTCCCGCACTGCAGGCGTTCAATTCTGAGTATCTGTAAAGCCTCGCTTTGATGCAGCATGTCTTGTAGCTGGGACAGGGCACAGATTGACATCCAAGGACTTTGACACGAAGCGCAAGCCTAAAAGCAATAGGTAAGTCGACAGCGATGTCTGCGAGACAGCGCAGCTACTTCAGAGAACCAGTTGAACGCCGACCCATACCCCTGGAGCGGCTGAGACGTTTTGTCGCATTCATTACCTGAGGGGGGGGGGGAAGGGAATTTTACTGGTGAGGATAACCGGCATTGCGATCGGCTCACTGGGCACAGTTCTGCCAGCTGAATCATCTGATTGACTGGCCTGACTGGGAGGTTACCAGCCGCCTTAGTGCTCACACCTAAGGCCCGGCGCTGGGTATAATCTTGCCAAATCAACCAGCCGCCTCAGTGCTCACACCTGAGGGCCGGCGCTGGGTATAAATATGCCAAATCAAAAAGCAGGTACTCGAGAGCCCTAAGGGCGCCAAACAACACCAAATCAAACAACACCAAAATCAAACTACGTATACACACAATCAAACAATGTTACGTAATACAATTGTAACAGTGCAGGAAATTAGCCTCCTGACGCACTAGCACTGCGCCTTTTACCTGAGTCAGCATTATAATACTACCAAACAATACACAAGTATGCTCACGTGAGCACACAATTAGAGCTGCTGCAGTCCTTATATTGTGTCAACACACAATCAAAGTGATTATTATACACCAGCTGGTGACCGTCACACAGCAAATACATGGCAGTCACACAGTAATGAGGATCATATCACATGTCACATGATGGTGCCTTGTCACATGACGTGTCTGTAATGCCTTACCCTAGAGATAAACTATCATGCAATGATGTGCAGCACTGCTGGCAGGTCTTGAGTGTTATGCTCCAATGAACTAAAATGAACATTGTATGAACATGGTCCAATTACACATAAACATCTACGTTGCCAAGTCCGCTGACATCTGGAAGAGTTCATTTGCCAAGGATGGGGATCATAAATGATATATATATCAGCAAGGCATGGAGCAAAGCTGCACAAGCACGTGTTCATGATATTACCACATTGACAATGATGTACATAATGATTTAAGCTTATATACGAAGCACTGGCAATCATTTCATGGGGCACACATACAGCACCGTGCAACAACAGCATATCTGGTTATTTTGCAGCTCACCAAGCTGTTTCACGTATAGGAGCTGCCTTAGAGCAAGCATTCATTGCAGGCAAAAAGACACTGCTTGCTAAACGCTGCACACAAATCTATGTATCTGAGATCCAATCTCTCAAGGGAATCTACGTTGGACTCAGCTTGCGGTGATCATACTGGAGCACAAACCATCTAAATGCTGCAGTGAAAACAGCATAGAACAAAGTGCCAGCAACACTAAGACCAGCACACTGTAGCCGAAATGACTGAGAAAAATTGAAAAACTGCAGGGGGTTCCAGACTGATTCTGTTCTCACTAGGACAACTAGATATGCCAAGGTAGGCAGGACCGCAGACATGATCAGCAGAGGCTTAGTGCTCAGTGGGGACTCACAATATGGCTTTGTGTCAATAGTCAAACTCACTAGTGGTGCCAGCAGCTGCAGGTTGCCAAAGAACCATCCTAGTGTGATGACTGGATTCTGCAGGGCAAACACAGATGTGCATCAAGTAGCATGCATAAAGAGCAACAAGCTGCGCACTCATATCACCTAATTGGATATGCACCACATCAAACGCGTTGCAGATTGCTCTTGCACAGACAAAGCTGATGTGTGCTGATATGTGATTGAGTGATACACAGGGCAAGGGCAGAGGTGTCATACATGGCAGCCATGTGCTATGCACATGCAACTCGGGCCATCTTACCCGGCAGTCATCCTGTACTTTGCATGTATGACCTATGCACATGCATGAGCCACAAGCATGAGCTTCTGCTCACCCGTTTTTGGCAACAGCAGTCAAGGATCCACAACAGACAGTGATTCAACAGTTCAATGCTTGCAGCATGATATGCCACCGTTTTGGGCAAATCGAAGTGTGCATCGCTTTCAGTCCGAGCTGGGTTTTGATTGATTTGCCTGCTGCAACAGATGGCACTCACCATATATGCCGTCCCCGTTCCTCCTGCAAACCAGGGTCGCGTCACCAGGAACACCGAGTATGACATATCAAGAAGTCCCAGAGCCACCGCCATGATACATATGCGTGCTAGCGCTGTCCAAGTACACATTCGCTCTGCTGGCTTCTGCCTGTTCAACTTGGGCAGGGGAGGGACCAAGCATGCAGCAAGTGCCAGGCTCATGGCTTGGGCATCAATGGCACCACTCTGCAGTCACCACTCATTCATTCAGTCTTCCACTCGCTCACTCCAATCATGCGTCTTGCACAAAGCTTACTGTTGACGTGGCATGTGACACCAATGCAGAATATGCAAAATGTTGTGCAGGAAAGGTACACGCCTGCAAGACGCACACAAGCTGCATTGGTGCTTAGAACCCTGTTCACAGCAGTTTTGGGGTGATTTTAGACAATGTGGGGCTAAACAGGTGTGTTCAATCATTTTTACTGCAGAACATTGCCCCAAATTGCACGTGGGCCTCATGCTGCTAGCAATGTTAGGCCCTGCTTGGCCCAGCACATCAATGCACATCATTGATGTGCTGGGTAATCATCATGTTGGTTTGGACTCTGATGTCACTAAGACGGAATGTGCAAGCAGCAACCAGGACTGTATGGGAGTCAGGCTGACTTTCACCTGAAGGTTTGAGGTAGAAGACCCATCCACACAGAAAGCAGCGACATTGCACGTCGCCAAGACGCACTGGTACACCACCATGTACTGCAACACAATAATTGCATCTGGGTCCCTCAAAATGCTAAATCGATTTCTTCAGCAGGCTTGGTGAGAGACAATTTTGGTACTAGTGATGCGCAAACGGGAAGGAGATTTTGCATCAGAGGCAGGATCATCATGGAAATGCAGTTATTTGTGATGAAGGCATGTTGCTTGCAGTGCTTTAAAAGTTGCTCAAGCAAAAGTGCTGTCGCTTTCTCACACAGTCAGATGCCTTTGTTTTGCCTAGAAGGCAGCTGCGCAACATCACCCCCATGAGCAAGCTGCCAATGCATTACGTCAATACAGTCAGACAAGCAGCCAGTTTACACGTTTTCTGGTTTGCATTTGTGTACTTGATTCTGAGACAACCAGTTCAGCGCATCCACATGGAGATCACCTTGAAAAGAGAAACCATCATGGCATGGGACGCCTTGCCTGTCCGGATGAAGCTGCACACCCCTGCACAACAAGATCTCGTCTCCAACAACAGAAGTACTGGGCATTGCTTTGTCCTCTGGACGCTACTTTTGTCCTGTGACAAAGCATGGGTGATTGTTGTGTCTTAAGACAAGACACACTGGACCATGTCATCAACCATTGTGATCACCCACCTTGCGGCACACACAGTGTGCGTGTTGGTGATACTTACTATGCAACAGTCAAGACTTTGCTGGTGTTGAACAGGAGAACATACACATGGCAATCAAGTTTCATGTGGCTTACAGTAGCTACTGTTGCACCAAAGGTGCCAGTGACACAACAAACGTCAGGTGCCACCCGCAGATGTATCATGGTGAATGTCCCCAAGCATTCATGCAAAACTGCTGCAGGGTTAGGTACTCCCGATGGTGTAGAGCTACAAAGACGCATTGTAGCAACACATGTGCACTGGAATGTATACTCCCCTGATGAGTCCTAAAGACAGGAAATGTAGATTGATTGATCGCGAAATTCGTTATCAAATGCAAAGCTTTCATAATTCATGCACCAGGTCTTGTCAGACCTCCAAGCAGCGCAAGCAGATTCACCCAGTCATTGCAGACAAGCATGGTCGCATGTGTGCATCATCATCAGATGTGCCTCAAAGTGAAAAGACAACTCAGCAGTGCCATGCCATGCAACTTGACCAAAGACCTGCCTGCTACAGAGCCTTGGGGTGTGGAAATGGCTGCTGCAATGAATGCGTCTGTGGCACCGATGGACATGCCCACATCAGCTGCTGAGAGTGCTGCCAGGTCATTGATTCCATCTCCACAGAATACGGTGGTGTTCCCCAGACCCTGTGCAAACACATCAAGCTGGTTGGCGCTACAGACAAAAGCTGCTCAATCTTGACTGACTTGCACGACTGGTCTCGATCAAATATAAGATCGAGTCAAGGGTGATTACAGCTAGTGATTTCTTGCAGTGCACATCAGCAGATCAGACCAGATCAGATCAGCAGAGGACATCCCTCAAAGGGTGGCAAGCAGGGCCCTTCAAAGTTCAGGAGGTGGGGGGGCACTCCCATGGACATCCGATGTTGGGGAGGGGGCTGATTGGGTTCTGCCCCTGCCAATTGCACTTTGTAACGCCAGACAGGCCACGGATTATGTTGCAGGGACATCAGAGCGCAGCAGTCAAGAACAGGGGTAACCCGAGCACAAAATGTGAGTCTGTTTTTAGATTGTGGATTAGCTGGGCTTGCCCACCTGTATATAGCGTGGCTGGCCTTCAAAACGTTGGTGGATGCCCCTGCTCCCCAGCAAATCCATGACCTGCCCCTTCTGGTGCGGCTGCATGCGTGAGAAGACCACAGCATTCCTCATTACCGCCTCCAGCAGCGACATATCACGCATGCGCAGCATGTACTCCAGCGCGTCGCCTGTCACTGCGCTTTGCATGCTGCCTTCAGCCATGGAGGAGATGGCCTCACATGGCTCCATGACGTAATGGCTGCCGGTCCCTGATGTGAACACCAGCCCTTTCAGGGGGGCCCTTTGTGAGTCATAGGGGTCAGACATGGGGCCGTCTGCAGAGTCCCACGTGTGGGCAAACGCGCGGGTGTGTTTAGACACCGACACCTGGAGCATCCGGTGACCAAGTTCCGCCAAACCTTGTGATGCAGGTTTGCTTGAGGAGGTGTGTTGACTAGATGACTCAGCAGGTGCAGCTGCCATGGAAACTGCAGTCTGACTGGGCAGGCTGGCGAGGGAGGCAGCCTTGACAAGCTGCCTTCTGGAAGGGGAACTGTGAAGGGAAGCTTCAATGGGAACTTGGGCAGCTGAGTGGGCAGCTTGAATGGGACCCTGGGCCTGAGATTGGGCAGCCTTCATGGGAGGCAGCCTGATCTTGTGGGCAGCAGCAGCCTTATTGGCGGATGGCATGCCTTCAAAGGACAGCCTGGTCTTGGGAGGCCTCTCAGCAGGAACAGCTTCAGCAGGCAACATGTGGACATTGGCATCCTCGATGGGCTGTTGTGGGGTGGACGCTGCCGTGAAAGGCAGATCGTTCTTATTCAAGCCTTCTACAGACAGCCTGCTAGGCTGCTGCTCTTCCCAAGACAGCCTGCTGGGCTGCTGCCCTTCCCAAGACACCCTGCTGGGCTGTGCCTTCTCAACAGAAGCTCTCTTTGCTGGCAGAGCCTCAACCACACTGACCCCCGGTCCAGGCTTGGAAGACTGTGCAAAGAAGCCGTGTGCAAAGTCAGCGTTGCGCCGCTGAAAAGACACTTGTGGCGTGGATAGAGGGGAGCCCGCCGCACTGCCGCCAGCGTCAGGCGTCTGCGCTGCGGACTGGTCATCACGCAGCACCTCCGTGTGAGCTGTGTCTATGACGACCACTCGGCCATCTGGTTTGACCATGCCCACATCCCTGGCCACCGCCACAGCTGTGTGGTGGTAGTCACCAGTGATCATCACTGTCCTCAGTCCCCCCCTGCATAGGCAGCATGGCATCAGACATACCCATGCATGTATGCCACGCTATACATTTATACACGCCACAATTGAATGTCACAGAACGTAACACATTGTCAGTCTGTTGTGCGTGCATAGTATGACCTTGGTGGGGTGGGCAAGTTCCCACATGCCATTGGTGTGCTTGCTTATGCATGCATGTTATTCAACATGTGTCAGGTATGTACCTTGCTAAGTAGTTCCCTATGTGAGTGTCAGTGTGCTCATGTGTGCTATGAATGGATGCCAGATACAGCATGACATGCTGTACTCAGTGCAATAACAGCAGTGCTGTACTCACTGTAAGATAGCATAGTGGCAGCCTGCACGCATTTGTGCAAGCTCTTTTAGGCTGTTCATGCTCCCACATCATTGTAGACAGTATAGTGTATAGGATTGGGTCTTACCCATCTTGCAGGTGGGTGATGGTGTCCTTGGAATCAGAGCGTACATTGTTGGTCAGCACAACAAGGCTCAAGAGCTGCATGTGCACTGCACAGGCCTCCACTTGGTGCTGAGTCATCACGGCAAAGTCCAGGCCCGCTGCATTGGGAATGACCCCCACAGCCATGGCCAACAGGCGGAAGCTCTTGCTGCTGTAGTCATCCATCACCTGTGCACCACAGCATGAGGCTACATGTCTGTTGACTGACACGCCATGGTCCACTAATGAACCTACAGTTCAGATTGCAACATGGCTGGCAATGTGCAACTAAACGTATCTGCAAACTGACTTGGTGTCTGTACAGGACATGTTGGTGATCACCAAAGCTTTGTACAGAAGCTTCACAGTCACCTTGGATCAGTACAGCTCAGGCTCGCTATCTGTACAGAGCATGTCAGAAATGATAGATAATAATGATAGTAACAATCATGCTAACAATGATAGTAATAATAGTCGTAATAATTGATGATGATAGTAATTGCAAATAATGATAACACCAATGATAATAACAACAAACGCTTTCCTTCTCATGATGAGCTAGGTACGTGCAGGACAAGTGTTATCAGAGATGGCAAGAATCGATACAGAGGGCATACAGTCAGAGAAACACAGCACAGCAATGGCAAGATTGCATACAGAAGGGGGCAAATGAAAGCAATGCATGTTGTATCAACCCACAAGACAAGTATCGCCGCTGACCTGATTGAAGTCAGGCGGCACAGTGTTGGGCTGCACCATGTCCCGGATCACTGCTGGGGCCCCCCTCAGGAACAGCAGGGCTGAGCCCCTGGGCCCATCATCTGACCACACCACAACCCCAGACCTGAGGGTCTGGGAAGTGAAGTCCATCACCTTTGCAATGGAGAGCTTGGCTAGCAAGGCTTCAGAGGTGTGGTCAGGCTGGCGAGGCAGCACCACATGCTCCCTGTCCTGCACACACGCACATACAGACCTCCTCACTGTTGGCATCATCACCAGTCAAGGGTTGCCATCTGCCTTTCCCACTGTGCTAGTAGCCTCTGAGCCGCATGACCTCCCTAGGTACTAGGGGCCATTGTTGACAACCCCAAGCAACTCTTTCTGCATGTGCTGATTCTTGGTTGACGCTCATTCATCATTTGCATCAAGAATCAAGGCCAACACAGCCTTGGCAGGAGTGCTGGACCACACATTGTCATTATGCAACACGTCTGTTTGATGCTGTGTGCATGCAGCATCTAAAGGCCTATAGCAGTGCATTCGAACAAACAGCACATGGACTGGATGATCTACAGGGCAAGTAGCCAATCCTGAACATGCAAAGCTTGCTGCTGCTGAGTGGCTTGCTCACAGAAGCGCCATGCACGGCGTGCATCTTTGCCTTGCAGCTCTGCCACATCTGACCGTTACACCACCAGCAAACAAAGCCAACATCTTTACATTGTTCTTGACAGCAAAGGTCTCTGCAAGGTGCACTTCTGCACCCTTGAGTGTTGGCAAGCAGCCCTGGAGGTCATACCAGGAAGCGTGCTTCCACAGCCTTGAACATGCTGCGCTCCATGTCCGCACCCACCACTGTGTTCTTGTTGACCATGGTGAGGCTGTTGCACACCGCCACTGCCTGCTT
>JAABUK010006155.1_pt1 | contig 18112 bp, 24 predicted proteins | sample 5559141 | NCBI WGS metagenome assembly JAABUK01 (sample SAMN10711869, study PRJNA513367) | rock metagenome | isolation source: Antarctica rocks | place: Antarctica: Victoria Land, Pudding Butte nord | collected 2016-01-03 | reverse complement strand
AAATCAGGAAGCAGCTCCACTACAGCAATGGATAACATGCTAACGCAGGATGATCAATCTAGTAAAGCAAAGCATGATACTGCAAGCCAATGCAGCATGAACAGCACAGATCAATGTGGGTCTAGTATAGAGTCGCACACACGCACCACTTTCATCATCTTCATCGGGACTGAGCTCCTCTTCATCACTTTCAAGCAGTGCTTGCTTTCCCTCCGGTTCCTCATCCTCAAATTCAAAATCACTGGGATCACTTTCCTCGACCTGCATTATGACAACGAGGTGTTGAGCTAATGCCAAGCAGGCATTTTGACTGCAGCTTGTCATGAACTTGCACCATAGCTTGACAGCAATGGCATACTAATGCAATTGATGCAGTGACAGACTACACATTACATGCCGGTGTGCATGACAACATTGCTGCAAATGCTGAAAGTGCCTGAAACTCATCCAGCAAATCAAACACCGGATAGCGCCATTTAACATGCAGCTTGAACAGCTGTGTGACAGCAAAGCTGGGTTGTGGCACGGGAAGAGGGGAGGGAGGGGGGTCATGAAGAGGGGGGTGCACCTGTGCTTCTTGTGATTGGAAGAATTGCTTGCCAGTGAGTCTGCCCTTCCTCTCAGCAGCTTGCTGCTGCTCTGCTAGACTGTATACAATGACACCAGTTTTGTAACCATGGCATCACCACTATCACTTTGGCAGGTTTATCACCATCCACAGGACGGTACACATGAGTAACAGGATGACAGAGGGCTCAGCAGCAACATGTATGACCAAGGTGAAGCAAGCATAAACCAATTTCAAGCATGACTCCTTTGCAAAACAAGTTCTGGTCTGGAATACGGTCTGATGGCAGCCCGCATATGGGAAAGCTGACCAATCATGCAGTTAGGATACGCAAACTATGGCAAGTAGCTGACTGCATGAAAGCCCAGTGAGCGGTTATGCTGTCAGGCCATCCGCCAGCATGCACGTGCAGCAAGTAGGGCAGTTTGCATATAGCCTCAAAAACTCTGCAGCATGCGCACACAGCTTGCAGTGAGGTGCTCATTATATATACAAGCATGAAGCCTTGTATAGTCCAACAGATCAGTGCCCAACATTTGCAGCTGCAAACAAGCCTCAACACAATGGGTCATAGCACCAACCTTGTTTTCTGCAGCACCATCTCTATGTCAAACTGTTTCCTCCATGTGACAAAGGTTTCAGGCGATACTTGCGTGCCATGCGCCCGCTGAGCCGCCAGCCTTGCCTCCTCTGCTTCGATAGCTCGCTTCTTGGCCTCTGCTGGATCCAAGACCACTTCTTGAGGGATATTTGCCTGTAGGAATTTGCTGTCAGATGCATGAGATCATTCTGAATTACTTATTGCTAGCACAACAATGGCACAGCATGAACATCAGAATTCGGCTTAGACTTGAGTGAGGTTGGCAGACAAACACACCATACATGCAATAGCTTGATGGTATTGCGTCATAATAACGAGTTGCTTCCAGCATGTTGGTCTGTCATGTCTACTTTGGTGCTACATGTCTGAACATGTCAAATGCACCTGGATGCAAAGTATATGCTCACCCGATCTTGCATCCATTCTTGAGCTGCACTGACAATGGTGTAGATCATGGACATGCCCATGTTTTCTTGTATCTGCTCATCAATGACCCTTTGAAGACTCTGTATGTCGTCATTGCTCATGCCTTGAACGCTGCACTTGTCAATGTCAAGCTTGTTCAGAAGGTGGGTTTGCACAGCCACAAATGCATTTGGATCTGCAATCTTACTTGCTGAGTTTGATGAGCGGCGCCTCATCTGGATATGAAGGGGTGTGCGCAAACAAGAGATCAAACTGCACTGCAGGGAACTGCATCAGCTTAGAGGTCGGAAACTTTGCTATGGTGTATGACGCTGCAAAGGAAGTGCTGCTCACTGTTGGATGCGCCGCTTTCTGGTGCTGACTCTGCTTCTCCTGTGGGTAGCCCAATGCGATAACACTTTACGCTATCAGACCAACCACTCGGAGATGGACCATCCACCTCTGTCAGGTCAAACAGAAAAGTCAATCAAGGCAGCAGGAGGTACACTCCTTGACAATGAATGGCACCCAGCTTCATCGTGCTCAGGCACCTCTCATTGATGGTGGTGTATGCACGACGCATTTGAGAGGGTAGAAGTGAGTTGTGCTGACACAGCAGAGCAAGATAGCAAAGTGTGCACCTGCGAAGTCGTCCATCAGTATGGATTCCAGCGCTTCCACCTCCATCTCCTGCTCCGCTTTGTAGTCCATATTGAAGATCCAGTTCCCAAAGCCACCGCCTCTGCAGACTTTCTCTGAAACCGCAGGCCGCTATTCAGGATGGAAGCTTACGACGGCACATGCAACTTTCCGGCCAAAGTATGCTATAACAGGCAGCTTCTCGATGGCAGGTTGTTCCTTGGGTATATAGTCAGGTGTGTGTTGCCGCTGGCATTCTTGCAGCACACCTCGAAGCCAAGCTCAGGACACTCATGTTGTTGATCGTCTAAACTACACTAAAATGCTCTTTCGTTCTGCAGAGCATATATGCAGGTACGGACCAAAGTTTGGTAGTTGCGCGCCTCGCGCCCGTCACACAACTGCGTGATTGAGCTGTTGAGGCATTTGCCAATTGCAGTATATTAAGCTCTTGAAGGCAAAGTTTACTGGCTGATCTAGGGACTGGCATCTGCATGCAGCCAGCTTGTCGTTGGGCTAGTCGAGCCGTTACAGCAGCACAAGAGGTCCTAAGACCCATCCGTTTTGTGCAAAGCGGCGTGATCCCAGTGCGGGGCTTGCACAAAAGTTTGCCAAGCCGTTTGCATACCGTTCAACCCTCACATGCGGTCCTGAGTCAACGCACCTGCAGAGCCCTTGCGACCAGTTCTACCGCGGTGCATATGGACTCAGACGTAGCACAGCTGATTAAGTCGGTACATGACAACCCAGCACAAGCTGTCTTCTACGCCACTGGTGGAGGCATGCAGGTGGCTAATTAGTGGGTCAGCTGGACTTTCTGTCAACCCACAGCATGTTTTGATCATTACAACGCCTCGCAGGCTCTCACCTGGCTTCTCACAGTACCTGGTGCGTCAAGGACTGTGCTGGAGTCTCGTGTGCCTTATGCCCAATCTGCCCTGCACAACATTCTGGGACAAAGCACTGCGAACTATGCCAGCGTGAGCACGGCAAACAGCATGGCCAAAGCTGCATACCAGCAAGCTGCAAAGCTGTCTCCTTTTGGAGCGCCTATAGTGGGAGTTGGATGCACCTGTGCCTTGATGACAGACAGAATCAAGAAAGGCGACCACAAGGCAAGCTCTTGATCCGAAATGCAGTCCCTGTGGGAGGACACAACACCTAATTATGTAAATTCAAGATATCTCAATGTCGCAGAAAAGCTTGAACATAGTCCCCAGATGCGTCTGAGGTCATTGTTACACTATCAGTTGTTTCCCCAACTAATGCCGTTTCTGTATTCCCAAGAGCTGCATTTCCATCTTCGCCTCTGTACTACCTGCATGTCTGCGTCTACATCCCTGCAGCATATGTCTTGCAGATTCAATGTTCAAGCTCATACTTGCAGTCTTGGCTTCTGACTGCTGGATGCAAACCTGATGCAACAAAATCACTTGAATCTTGCCCATGCAGGGTTTCATTGCAACACACACAGGCAGCGTGACACACTCATACAGTGTGAAACTGACGAAGGGGAAGAGGGACAGGCTTGGAGAGGATGCAGTGGCCAGCAAGCTGCTGCTGAATGCTTTGGCCACAGCTTGTAAACTACCAGGAGACGCCCTCATTGACAATGGCCTGCTGGCAGGCAGCGAGCACGTCCAGGTGTAGCTCTGGTGCTGCTATAGGTACTGCCTTGCCTCACAGCAAGTCATTCTGCATAGTGCTGCTGTTTGCTGCTGTTTGCTGCTGTTTGCTGCTGTGGGCACCAGGTGTAGCTCTGGTGCTGCTATAGGTATTGTCTTGCCTCACAGCAAGTCTTTCTGCATTGTGCTGCTATAGGTACTGCCTTGCCTCACAGCAAGTCATTCTGCATTGTGCTGCTGTAGGTAATGCCTTGCCTCACAGGAATTCATTCTGCATGGTGCTGCTACAGGTTCTGCCTTGCCTCACTGGAAGTCATTCTGCATTGCGCTGCTGTTTGCTGCTGTCTGCACGTCGCACATCCTGTGAAAGTGCAACACTGCAGCCACGGGATATGCCATGCAGGCTCCTTGTTACGGCCTGCTTCTCAAATGTTGGGGTGCTGGGATCCGACTGCTCTGATCACAATCACTTTAGTTGTGCTAGTCTGAATTTGGGCACTACACCTTGATCAGATTATCACCACAAAGGTGATTCACATCAGAGCAGCCGGGTGTCTGCTGTCATGCACATTCAGCAGAGAGCAACCTGCAGCTAATCACACCATGCTGATACGGCCATGCACATAAACGCTATACAGGCAACTCATGACCCGTGAACAAATTGTGTTGAATTGCAGGAGGAGACAACAGAGATAGCAGACCCCATAAGTGCGCTACTGGACGGCGATGTACACACTGTGGAGTACAGCAATGGGAATGTGATTGTGGACGCACCACGAGGGGGCCGAGTGTACATGGCTGGCAGCTTCAACCCTTTACATGAAGGGCACAGAGGCATGCTGGCTGCTGCACTCAAAGCACGGCAAGACAAGCAAGGTCTGTGCATCACAAGCATGATGACACATGACGTACTGCAAATATAGCTGCCAGCAACAGCGCATGTTTTAAGCTTCTGCAGCCGCTGCACTGCTCCGTGTTGGTTTTCAAGATATCAAACTGTCAGCCATGTGCGCACACACGTCTTTGTCCAGTTGCAAGCTTCATATCATTTACCAATCTGATAAGGATGCATGTCAGAGTTGTTTTGCAAGGTAGGCTTACCGGCTTACCCCTGCATTTTGGCAGCAAGCATCAGTGTCATTGCAAAGTGCCTACAAGCATGGAAATGCCACAAAGAACTGCTGTTCTGATGCGACCACGATGGGGTGTTGCAGAGCAGGTGGAAGGGTGCTATGAGATGTCAGTGGGCAATGCTGACAAGGGGCTGATGCCAGCCGAGGAGGTGAAACGGAGGGTCCAACCTTTCATTGATGAGAATCTTCCTCTGGTGCTTACTCAGGTATCTCCTGCTCATTGCTGGCAGCATAGGTGCCTATTGCCTGTTGCCTGTTGCTGTTGATGAGCTTGTTGATGAACTGCCTATGGCTGTCCACATATGTGCCCATTGCTGCCCATGTCAATTCTATCATTGTTAACATAGGTGCTTGTTGTTGCCAACAATGTTGCCGAGCACAAGCAGCGCAGGTGCCCATCACTCGACTGCTGCCCTGCTTGGTTGCTGGTATGCATCGCTGTATGCGTGCAACAGATCTTGTCTGTTGGTCTCAGATCAAGCACCATGACAGGTCAGTTCATCCTGTGTTGCTAGTAACAGGTTCACAATCATGTGTCAAAGCTCAACCACATACACCTATGTACCTGTTTGCGACAGCCTGTACCCCAAGTCCTGCTACATCTAGTTAGCACCTGCAGCTAAAGGAAGCAGTTCTGCGCTGTAACAACACAGTGACTGAGCAATGTTTGATCTGATCTGCACTGTCATGTGTTATGTGACAGGCTCCGCTGTATCCAGACAAGGCAAAGATCTTTCACAACAGTACGTTTGTGTTGGGCTATGACACAGCAGTAAGGCTTGTGATGCCCAAATACTACGGCGGCCATGATGGGATGCTGCTACAACTGGCTGGCATGAGTCATCTGGGCTGTCATGTTGTTGTGGCGGGCCGCATTGCAACTGATGACCAGGGTGAAAGCAGCTTCAAGACTTTTGAGGACGTTGAGGCCCCAGATGCCATCACTGATTTGGTGAGGGTTTCTTTCACGCACTCGTTGCACCTGTTGCCTTGTGCAACAAGTTTCCACGTCATGACAGTCAAACCCCTGCAAAAGCCTGTGCAAGATGCGATTTGCAAAGGATCTTTACACGCTTCCAAACTTCGAAAGCTCCACTTGGCCTACACTACCAGACCAGGCATCTGCTCAGTTGTGCATAGTTATGTAGCATAATTGTTGCTGCTTTTCAGGTATGCACTCTTACGAGATCATGCAAAGCAAAGCTAACCATTTGCCACATCCTGCTCAAGTCTGTGCGCCAAAATTGACTCACGCTGTTGACAGGGGTTGTTTTCCTCAATTCCTGAGTCCCTATTTCGAAGTGACATATCGTCTACACAGCTTCGCAAGAAGCTAGCAGAGAAGCAGAAGTGACATGGGATGACATACCCAATCTGGATATGCAGAAGAAGTGACTGTGCTATTTGGGCGCATGACTGACCCCTGACCAATAGCAGCTGTTCATGATCATGTCATGACCTGCTGCCTTGACGTTCCAGCATTTCGTTTGCTTTAAGTTTACTGCAAATGTATATGCACAGATGCATTATTGCACGGGAAGCAGGAATCTCAGCTTCCATTAGCATTTGTATATGGCCTCCCTGAACACTGTTGTACAACATTGTCAGCTTTGATTGAGAACCTCCTAGTCTTAGTGCCCACATTTGTAGCCTGCATAGCAGAAAACATGAAGGGCATGCAGAGAGCAGTCCTGTTCTAGTGTCGATCCCAGAGGCTACCAGAGTGGCGGTCAAGGTTGTCTTCTGCATTCTTGTGAGATGCCAAGCAAACGCGACGCAGCTCAGCTGCCCTGCATCCTCGATGAGCTTGTCAATGTCAAACGGGGTTGACGTAAAATTGTACAGCGATTTGTACAGCCGACTGTATGCAGACTCTCTGAGAGGCTTTAGACAGGCTGCTGACAACATCTACAGTCAGCAGTCATGCCTCCACTCATGATCATCATGCTGGATCTCGTCTTATGTCAACATGAAAGGGACTTTTGTAGCAACATGGACCTAGGTGTAAGAACTGCTCAGTGCAGGGAAACATGCTGCGCAAGGTCACGCATGAGAATAACGTACCTTCGTTGCTGCACTCCAATAACATGCTGCCATTGCATCATCACCACGTGAACAAAATCAATCTGTCAGCAGCACCTTTCAGCTAAAGCAAAGGCAAACAGTCAGACAAATCATACCCTTCCTTGCATGTCTTTGCATCTAAGTGATTCTACCAAACAGCAACAAAGGCATAGCTGCAGCATAGTGTGTTGACTCGGGCTTCTGCACTGCAAGGCAGTTTGTATGACCGCAGAACAGCAACTCACGCCACAGTGCAGAAGCCCAACAAAGCTGCAGTCATGCACCATCACCGATATGACCCTCAGAAAATTCCTGTGGAACAAATCAACTGGGGCATCATCGCGCAGCATTGCTATCAGGCAGATCAGCGTCCATGCAACAGCAAGTAATTCTATTCTGCACAGGGATCATTACATTGAACTCAAAGCAGATGCATGGTGATACACAGCAACAAAGAACCGTCCAGCATTCAAGAGCTCTTGTGGGATAGCCCTGTTTATTGCGTTTGGATCATGTCTTCAAGCATAGTGCCTGTGCAACCACTTGATTGCACAAACTGTCCAGGGCCAGCAGTCAGACAGAAGTCATAACTGAAATCTGTAGGGCCCAAATGTACAGGACTGGTATTATGATTCCCTGACCCATCTAAGTACTCACAGAACGGGCAACTCTGCTTGAAAGGCGTAACCTCACGATGACTACCTTGAGGCAAAGCATCACAAGCAGACACGAACAGAACTGAGCTGAAGATGCGGAGTCAGAAAATACATGAGAGCAATGCTGAAAGCAGTGAAGCAAAGCTCGGGACTACATGAGCTCCCAGGCAGGACACTGAGTCTGTTTCATGAAATGCAAGTAGTCACAGGCAGCTCCAAGACTGTAGTGAATCATGGCACCTGCCACCAAGATGTGCATGATCTGATGGGAATTCAGCCAGTAGTCAAATCTGCCTGTTATCCGTGGGTTCTTGTCATGATACCACTTCTCTGGAATGCGCATGACATTGACTACAGCGCCAGTGCATGTTAGCACCTGTATGAGAACATAATGGTGTTCAGATGCACCCAAGGCTGACCACAACCTCTGGATGCCGAAGTCATGTCAACTTGAGATTGTGAACAGCTGCTACTGGTGCACAAAATGGACAGGATGCTTTGTATGGCAAGCTCTTTGCTGAGCAGCGTAGTCAAGCTGTGAGATCGGCAAGACCTGCCATCACAAAGAGTAACAACAGAAACAGGCAGCATAGCTTGCTATGGGCGCACAATGTAACTCAACAATGCAAACATCTGCCGATAAACATGTACCTGCCTCTTTCATGTGAATTCAAAGAATGTGCAAAGCCAGAACACTTTGACAGCAAGCTATATTGCCAACAGCCCTCACCTCCATCCACAAGAAGTGAACTGATGCCCACCACGAGCCGCTGTTCAGTATAAGACGGGCTAGGACAACAAAAAATCTCAGCAGTAACAACACCAGCATCGGGGTGGCACGCTTTGCATTGCTCTTGGCTGTTAGCCCCAGCAGAACACAGGCCCCGGCTGTGATAAAATAGGCTGTGACAGCTGTGACACGCAGGCGGGGATAACAATACAAGCCCCACCAAATAAAGTTATGTGCCCCAGACAGGAAGAGTGCAAAAACGCCACAGACCTGCACATGAGCAACATGGGCTGGAGGCTTGGAATATGATGATAGTGCACTTGAGGAAGTTGAGCATGCCGCATGCATTGCAGCAAGGAGCTCCACGACATGTCAGTAAATCTGTTATACAACTAAGAACCACAGGTACAGCTGCAACACTACAGCAGTGATGCAGCAGGGTACAATGATGCAGCGTCAGGCTCTTGCTCAGAACTTACATCTATGGTGATGTATGTTTTGTAGTTCCAGTGATTGGCCATGAGGGTGTGGTAGGTGACTGAGCCAGCAAGGCAGAGCATGACAGGAAGTAGCAACGACAGCAAAGCTGTGCCAGCCAGGGGCCATGGAGCTATCATGCCAACTGCCACTGTGCTCATGCATCCTAAAAGCAAGGACAGGTGGACCCATATATTGCCTGCATACAATATAGAATGTAATCACAACTACCGTGCCTCGTGTGAACTGCTGTGTTACAGACAGTTTCCAAGTTGCAAAGCCTAAGCAACGATGCTGACACCTTCATGACCAGCCTGCATACCTGTTTCGTTATGACAGTGAAACAGACTGCCCACACATTCTTGGCGTGTCAGTCCCGCAGAGACCACGTCCTCAGCATCAAAGCAAAACTGTGTGGTCTTTCTTGTTTTATGGCTGCACTCAGTCCTTTCTTTGCATAAGATAAGCAAAGGTTTGCTACCTGCTCTATATCCACTTTTAATGTATGGGTTGAACTGCAGAACTGCAGGAACTTCGTCCCACCAATACAGCTTGGAGTGCTCCCGAGATGTGTTGTCTGCCTTGCTCAAACCTGAAGTCCCAGTAGCTATAACCCGAACCACACCAGCAGCGTCACCTATAATACCGATGAGATGTTTGCTGACTGCAAGTCGCGCACAAAGTGGGCACAGCGAATTAGACCTCTCCTCACGTGATGCAACATCATCTTTCGGCGTGTCAGGCGCAGGCGACAGTTCGTCACAGGACTTGACAGAAGCTTGTAAGTTTGAAATAGCTTGCTGAGCCTCTTGCCTAATCCAGCAAACTTCGGTCGACATCCAACTATGCGACGGTTATAGGCGGTCCAGGACAGAGCTCACGTCAGCAGGCCCTCGGGAACTCAACATTTTGTACAGTTTGATGCAGGTCGCGCAACCTTGTGAGCACCTGTTCTGTCTCGCATCATTTTCAAACTCGGCATCGACGGCTTCTCTGAAGGGAGTAGGGCGATGCCATGGGGCGATACCTAGCTGGCACTTGGCAGCTGCAGCCGAATGTTGACTGACTGTTGACCACAGGGTCTTGTCTGTGAATTGTCAAAGAGATTGTGGTAAGCACAGGGTTTTGGCATGTATTGTCAGTCTTCACCTGCTGTTGTCTACCAGTGGGGAGATTATCATTATAGCAGTCAGACACCGAGCATGTGATCCTCTGGGGAGGGAGCAACGCAGATGCCACATAGCTTGAGACGTTGTTTCCTGTGCTAGGACACAGCGTTAAGCGTTCAAGAAGTCACAGGGCTGCAAGCAGTGTCTGCTTAAAGAGCCTAACACAAAGGTGCAGCATTCGTTTCCAGCAGCATAGCCATTCAATGTATGCAGGTGATTGTCATACACATACCAGTGGACACTAAGGGGGGAAAATACAGCTATATCTACACATTGCACCACAGGCACAGTTTTGCTCCAACAAACAGAAGGCTAGCTCATCAAAATTGGCGATGCAGAACAAGCCGCACAGGGGCTTTTGATACAATGTCACAGGACAGAACATCTTGACAGACAGGCGCCTGGCCGGCCCAAAAGAATTTAACATTTGCCTACAGTCAGATTCACAACAGATTGTGTACAGCGTTGTGGTGAATTGGGTCTTGAACATGCTCCAAGAGCAAAGAGTAAGGCCCCTTGCCAGTGATCATGGAAGCTACATAGATGCCCACACAGGAGATCCTGCACAACAGGCATGGTGAGACGTGCACATTGCTCTTGCATCAGCCCATCCTTGTACAACACTAAGGGGTTGTACACATCGTGCACACTTCCACCCTGATGTGGGTAATGTACTCACATTGCTAGGCGGCCGTTACTGAGTTCCTTGGTTTTCAGATCATTGACTTCGCGTTCAGTCTTGCTGCGTTTCTCAAACCACCATCCTCCACTCAGCCAGCCAGGAACACCCCCTAACCAGGAGGAGAACACCCCGAGGCCTGCACCATCAATGTAAATTGGCTCAGCTATCATGAAACAGCACTGACTCAAGCACTGGGCACTGTCACAACCCTTTTGTCAATGCTCAACTCTCATTGCTCAATAGCCAGCACACCAGCAATGGCACCACATGCCTGGTTGTCACTGCACAGCTGGATGTCTGTGTCAAAATCACTGCAACTCAGCAAGCACATTTGCAATGACAGCAAACACATTTGAGCATGCTGGAGTGGTGATGCCCTGTTGTATGGCAAGGAAATGATGCTGTCAAAGGCTTGCCTGGGCTCCTTGCCTCCTTCTGTCCAGCCTGCTGACCCTTTGCCAGCCCCAAAGGATCAAAGCGCTTACCCCCCGGGTAGACCCTGCTGTTTAGATCTTGCCCTTGCAGGATGGACTGCACCCTGTAGGCTTCTAATCCACCAAAGGCTACGACTACAATGATTGTGAAAGGCAACAGCCTTTCTGTACCCAACTCAGGTAGCATGTAAAGGGGAGCGCCTAGCACATCTGGGATGATAAGGCCGAGCACCCCAAGCATAGCCCATCTCGAGTGTATGACTTCAGCCTCCCTGCACCATTGTTAGCGCCTTGCACAGCTGATGAGCAAGTCGAATGGGAACAGTCATCCCAACAATCACAAAGACAATTCAACAAGGGGAGAATGGTGCTGCACAGCTATGTGCTTGCCTGAAAGCCTCAAATTTGTTGGGGTTTCTGCTGAAGTGTAGGGGGTCAAAGCCTGCATTCCTGCAAAGTGAGCATACAATTAGCTGTGATATAAAACATATACTTAAAAGCTCAGCAAGACCACGTCACGCGACCGATCACCCTGGTACAGCCTTCTTTTTCAAGTGAGGGGTTGTCTTGCTGCTGGAATCTCTTGCTTTGGACTGACAATACAAAAGCGTAGAGAAATGGTAGCTCTGCCTCACAACTACTTGAGACGAACGAGGGACAAGTGCTGCGACACCAGGAGTTGAGCTGAAGCAATACTGCCGGAGCAACTTAGTATGCATATTGTGACAGGGGCCTCATCGCTCAAGCAGTCCAAACAACAAATGCAATAATCAGGCTCTCAATCTGCATGAGCAACTCGACGCACCCTCCCGGCTGTGTCACGGGGTTCGCATGCAATCTAACACTTTGCTAGACATGTCGAGAGATCGCTAAAGCCTTGCTGGCGTTTTTACGAAACTTTTGATTGAATGAAACTTTGCCCGCATGTCTGGGGCAAAACCCAACTGACATTTTCCGCAACGTTCACTTGCAAAAGCAACAAGTCTGTTTGACATGACATTACATTTGCCTATAAAGGTTTGATAATCAAGCCCTGCTTCGTCCTCGCGTCATAGCGCATTTCTTCAAACTCTTCAGCAAAATTCGTAAAGCAATCGTCGCGAGATTGCCTGGCAAAGCCACTGCAGACTCACGTACGGGGCTGTGTTGACGTGAATACGCGATGTCCGGATGAGCTGTTGACCGTGTTGTTTTGCATCGTCAGCAAGTCAGCCAAATTAGCCATGCAGCATATTCCACAACAAGCAGATCAAACTCAGATCAATAGACTGGCCGACCCTGCTCAGCATTATCTGAGAGACTGCTCCAGAGTGCTTATCTTCACTGGCAATGGTCAAGTGCTGTTTTCCAAGGCTTGTCAGGTGCGAGCCATGTGGCAAGTTTGCTGCAAGCCACTTCAGAAGACAAAGCTGTAGTCTGCTCGCCTGCCATATAGGCATCAATGGCTGAATTGCAAAGCTTACAAAGCTTGTTTGGCGCGAGGGAGGATGCCTTGCGGACAGGCATCCTTTTGGACAACAGACGCTATGAGGTATGCAGGCTGTACACTGCCTGTGGTGCGAGCTATGATGCCACAGAAGTGAGCTGACTGAGTGATTGCCATCTGTACCTTGTCAAGCAGTGCCCCTTTTGTAATCGTAGGTGCATCGACATCATCCAGAGGGGCCAGACCCTCTTGTGTATGGGCGGACCATGATTGGTGACACAGAGTCAAGCGAAGGAGCTGCTGTGCATATGCTCAGCAACCATCAGGCACAGAGCCCAATCTTTTCTGTGGTCACCTATGAGTAAGAGCTTGCAAACAGCAACTGAGCTGATATTGAATGTGACATTGACCGACAGGTCTTTGTCTTTGCAAAGGTGTTGAAGGGCAGCAACATTGACACATGTGTTGTGTGCAGGATGCCCAATATTTCAGCCAGGATAGTCTCACAGCTTGTCCAGTTTGTACGTACAGCTTTCCCGCAGATGTAACCATACATGGTGATCACAAGGATTATTTGATTAGCAAGTAATCAGCCAACCAATGTTCCTGACAGATTAGGATGACAGCTGCACTGCTCTCCAGAAGTACAGCATGGCAAGAGCTTTGTTGCTGCTGCACGGTCTAACAAGCTTATCAATGATATGCGGGAGGGCAACATGTTTCAGCCAGAACGTAATCACATTCAACGTGTAGTACTGGTCTGTGTCTCGGTCTCGGCTCGAAAACTATAACCAAAATCTTTTTTATCAGGCATGTGCTGTTGTAACGCTCAACTGAGATCCCTGGACACTCACATCTGTGGACGGAGCCATGATGCTGCAAACGGGACACAGACTGCTGCGGTCTGCGTACGGCGGCCGCAGTACCTGCTGCTCGCAAGCTGTTGTGAGCCCTTGCCCTCAATCTCACAAGCCCAGTATAATTTTTCAGCATCCAGAGCTTTTGGCGATCAACAAACCGCCGGGGCGGCCCTTTCACAGCAGAGATGGTGTTGTTGGCGTCATACCCACTCTACGTCATATGGAGGCAGCCAACGAGATACCACAGCTGGGCCCTCTCTACCCTTTACATAGGTGTCCGTATATTTGGCATGCGGTGCTGCAAGATGTCATGTTTGTGACTGCTGCCATGCTTATATTCGTTAGCAACGACTATCGGGGTAACGCACGGGATGGCCACGGGGTACCACGCCTGTGATATTGCAGGCTAGATGAAGTAACCTCTGGCATACTGCTGTTGGGCAAAACCAGACCTGCTGCACAGAGCATCTCCGTTGCCTTTGCTGAAAGCAGAGTGCACAAGTGCTATGTGGCTCTGTCTGACAGAAAGCCGAACAAGAAGCAGGGTACCATAAGGGGTGATATGGCTAAAGCCAGAAGGGGAAGCTGGAAGCTCTTGCGCACAACACATGACCCAGCTGTAACAAAATTCACCAGTGTGGCTGTTGTTGGGGATTGCAGGCCAGGATTGCGCTTGTACATTGTCAGGCCCTTGACAGGAAGAACGCATCAGATTAGAGTTGCCATGAAAAGCAATGGTGTGCCCATTTTAGGAGATATCAGGTATGCTGACAAAGCAGCAGCAGAGAAAGAAGACAGGACATATTTGCATGCTGCTGCTATCAGTTTTGATTTGAATGGCAAGTTTTTGCAAATTGTTTGTCCTCCCACTGTGGGATCAGAATTTCTGACCCCGTCTTTTCAGTCTGTATGGCAGCAACACAGTCACAGCTTTCTTTGATGTTTCTTGCATAAGTTAACCCGAGGTGACTTACATTTTTGCGTTTTAAAGGGCTGGCTTGTCGATGCACAATGTCACTGTAACCAGGCACCACGCAGTCTGCTCTCCCTCAAATGATAAAATACACAAATGTGGCTTCAAGTGAGGCAATGACAGCCTCCGTGATACCTCCGCAATTGAGTCATGACCATTTTCAACTTCTCTTAGACGGCTGTCGAATATGTTTGTTCAGCTGATGCAGCACCATCGTGTGTCAGCTCAGAACCATTAAACAAGATCACAGAGACACCACCTGTCAAACTGTGTGTGCATACCTTAGATTTGCATCATGGATGCACAGCTTCCTATCAAGGACGCAACATTATGCAGCATATGAGCTATTCAAATCTATTCCTGAGTGTGGTACGCACCTTCAAGTGCTGATATATAGCGCTTGGCTGACTGCTGTACTGTTTGATTGCCAAGGGTGTGCACCACTGATGATTCCAACATGCCATATATGGCTTCGAAATGCAAAGTCTTGACCACAGCAGCTATCTTCCTCACTTCATCCGCTGGCAAAGGAATTAGGTTTGGATAGCTGCACCACACAGCCACGCAATTGCGACTTTCAGGCCTTTTCATGGAGACACAGTTGTCAAAGCATGCATGACACAAAGCACTGAGCCGAGTCAGACAGCAAACAAGGAAGGATATGTCAGCCTGAATAACATGATCAACAGCTGTTCACACAGACATGTACCTGTACATGAAGCCGACCATCTTGTCAGGGGTGACCTGAATTGTGTCACCAGTACAGATGAACCCTTTGCCTGCACTGGAATGTAAAATGCAGCTGCCTGCAAAGTGCCCTCCAAGCCTGAGCAGCCCAATGCTATCATTCAGCTGCTTGTAGTTGCCCGACCAAAACTGCAGAAACTCCTTTGCAGTGCTGTCCGTCCGCATGACCCACTTTGCATCAGCCTGGTGAATGAGGACTTTACATTTGAATGCTTCTGCCCAAGCAACCATGGTGTCATAGAAATGAGGATGAGAAATAGCAATCATGCTGATCCCTCCATGCTTGTCAATTTCAGCTTTGGTTGCATCATCCAGCATTGTGATACAATCCCACAGGATGTTTCCTTGAGATGTCTTGATGAGCAAAGCTCGCTGGCCAATAGCAAACTTTGGCTGTGTGGGACCAATGCTGATTACTTGATCGGCAACCTGAAAGGTCTTGTTGCAAAATCTCCCCTGCATCTCTCTCAAACTTGTCCACTTCTGTCCCGAAGAAGCAACATATTGTCGGTCGTCTTGGCAGATAAGGCATGACGCCGGTGGCTTACTGCTGGCATCATACTGTACCCCGCAGGTTTCGCATATCCAGTTCTGCATGTTACCTAGCAACAAGTGACCTGCAGGGACAAAACGCGTGCAACAATCACAAGGAATGCTTGAGACACGGTGTGAGCGTTCACAGGCAATACTTGATCACGCTTTTGAACGGAGCAAGACCGTGGGTGACTCGCAGCTCCGTGAGTCCTCGAACTGGAGGTCACCTAGCATCTATTGGCACATAGATGCACACATCCCACCTCAGGTTGCCTCATCTTGCAAAATCGGAAATTGCAGTCATGCAAAAGCTGACGATCAAGCTTGGCAACATTCCTTACTGTGGTTCATGGCGCCCGTTCCATTTGTCTCTGCCAATGTGGACTTTGCAGATACCAAATAGGCTGAGTTACATTTTGAAACAGTTGCATACCTCTTTCACAGCAAATTTGGCCACAGATTCATCAAGGTAGCAAATCTTGCATCATTGAGTTATGAAAAAAGCTAAACATGAAGTCTTGACTACTCTTGCTGGTTTGGCTGAAACGCCATCATAGGCACATGTGCACGTCTTGAGAAAATCAACACAGTTTGAGCAAAAAATAAGAAAGCTAAGCTACACTAGAGTCAATCAGTCCTGCTGATCTGGACAACATCTGCACTCATCAATACACATTTCAAAAACGTGTGCAAAGCGCTCAACGTCACCAAAAGTACACACACCGACAAGCTGGACCAGAAAAGACAGCTGCAGAGCTGTCTGCACCGCAAACACAACCAAAGCTCTCTCCGAAAAAGGCAATCATAACAGCTCATCGCAAAATTGCTGCTGCATGAACACAACTCATGTTACCTGAGCAACATTCCTACGCCATCATATAGTGCAGGTTGAGAGCAGCCTCAGCACCAAATGACATTGATGCATCAGCAGGATACAACGATTTGACAGGTTTCTCTGACAGGGGAATGTAGTCATGCGTTTTGGAAGATGCAATGACTTCTAAATACTTGTTCAGATGTCTCCATTCAGCAGCCATGGTGTTGGTTTGGGCATTTGCCAGCAGTTCTGCCCTGCTGGGTTCCCCTCGTTCTGATGCCATGGTCTCAAAGTGGAACTCCAAAGTAGGCAGGTAGGGATACGACTGAACTATCATGATTGCCCACTGCTTTGTGGTGTACACCTGCAGCATCAACAAGCTGTGCACCATTGCAACATAATGTCTCAGGAATGGGTGGCAAGACTCAAAAGAGCAATATGTGGCTTCTGCAAGCTGATGCATGCTGTGAATGCTATGCTACCTGAGTGACAGTGCAATGCGGAATGCCACACAAGGTCAAGAGTGTGCGTGAAGCCAACTTGTGGTATAAAGTTTAGTGAGATCATCACTTAGGTGAATAGAAATAGAGTTAGTATCAAAAGTGATTTTGACAGCAAAGCTTACCCCGCGTCTGGCTGCACACGCCACACGATGGTACACTCGATAGTCATTTTCTGCATTCTTCTTCAGCTGGCTGGCCAAATCTGACAGCTGCGTGAGGTTGTCACAGGGCAGGGGGATCTGGTTTTGGCTGACAGGCGTTTGGCTGATGAGTGCTCTGCGCTCCATGGCATGCAGCCCTCGTCTGGTGACATACAAGCGCCTCAACAGCATGAGATCCTGCATCTGCTCCTCTGAAAAGGCCAACAGTCTCTGCATCACCCCAAATGCAGACTGAGCAACAGTCTTTTCAACGTGTCAGCCTTAGTCTGTAACTCAAAGACTTTGGCTGACTAAAGCTATATGCTAGCAGTATGGTCACGTCCCACAGTAGTGCTTCCTGAGGCTCTGCAATCATGACATGCAGTTTATGCAGAGCAAAAGCTCAGCCTGGCTATGATTAGCTGAGGGCGACTGTGGCTATGGGCTGCCTGCAAAATTGCAACATTTGACAATGCCTGATGAGAACAGCGTGTCTCACTCTGAACTTGCTTACATCTGCAAGGGCAGCACACCAAAGGCAGCATGCCAGGGATGGCAGATTCAATTTCAGGCAGCAACTTGAATAATGTGCTGCACAATGTTTGCATGTGACTGTTGCAATGAGCGCAAACAATATGCAGAAGGAAAACCATAAACTCTGCATAGATGTATGGAAGCAACCCACATCCAGGAAGGGACTGAATTAAGGCTGGCATCACTTTGCCGCAGACTAGATATCGCAATAAGCACAATGATACTGCTATGCTCACTGTGAGGTTTGTGTAAAACTCAGCCCCAAGCTTGTGAGTGTTTGCCAGACCAGGATCCAGCTTGCCATCAAGCATGGCTTTGTGCACATCGTGGTTCAGAAGCTTGATACAGCCAATGAGCCGACTTGATTCCACCGTCAGCTTTTCCATGAGGCTCTG
>JAABUK010006153.1_pt1 | contig 18117 bp, 11 predicted proteins | sample 5559141 | NCBI WGS metagenome assembly JAABUK01 (sample SAMN10711869, study PRJNA513367) | rock metagenome | isolation source: Antarctica rocks | place: Antarctica: Victoria Land, Pudding Butte nord | collected 2016-01-03 | reverse complement strand
CAGAATTTGAAAGATATTAAAGTCAAGCTGTCATCAGAATATCATGAGTTTCTAGATGTTTTTGATCGAGCTCAATTGAATAAACTACTTTCTCATCACTTCTATGATCATAAAATTGAGCTCATCAGTGATTCAACGTCTTCTCGCTGTCGAGTCTATCAAATGTTCTCTGTCAAACTTCTGAAAGTAAAGAAGTACTTAAACGAGAATCTGTTGAAGAGATTCATCACTTCTAGTCAGACTCTTTATTTCTCTCTCGTTCTATTCATTCTCAAAGCAAATGAAGATCTTCGATTCTGCGTGAACTATTGAAAGCTAAATGTCATTTTCAAAAGAAATAGATATTCTCTATTGCTGATAGACAAGATCATTGATAAAATAGTGAGTTGCAAGCATCTGACTAGATTGAACATCATATCAGCGTTCAACAAACTTCAAATGCACTTCAATAATGAGAATTACATCACTTTTATCACTGCTTTAGAAGCATATAAATACAAGATGCTATCATTTAAACTGACTAATGAATTGATCTTCTTTCAGCAATATATGAATAATGTTTTATGAAACTTTCTGAACGACTTTTGTCAAGTTTATCTAGATGACATTCTCATTTATAGCAAAATGAGAAAGAAACATAGAGATCACATCAAACTAGTATTGAGTCGACTACGTGAAGCTGAACTGCAGATGAATATTCGAAAGTGCAAATTCAATGTAGAAGAGACTGTCTTTCTAGAAGTCATTGTATCAGAACTAGATCTTTGTATGAATTCAAGCAAAGTGACAGTCATAGTCAGCTGAATCACTTCGATCAACCTAAAAGAAATTCAGAGCTTCATGAAATTTGTTAACTTCTATCATCGTTTCATTAAGAACTTCTCGAAGCTAGTCAAATCATTTATTCAACTGACTAGAAAAAACACGTCTTTTGTTTGAAACGAGATCTGTGTTCAAGTCTTTGACAATTTAAAGAAACAAGTCAGCTCAATCTCAGTACTTCATCACTTCAATTTCAAACAACAAGCTATTCTGAAGATTGATGCTTCAAACTATGTAAAAGATGAAATACTATCTCAGTATGATGATGAGAAAGTTCTTCATTCAATGATCTTCTACAGCAAAAGCATGATTCTTGCTGAAATCAATTATCACATCTATGACAAGAAATTGCTAGTCATTATTCAATGCTTTGAACACTGACGACTTGAGCTGAAATGCACTGAACTACTCATTCAGATGTTCATTGATCATCAAACTTTGAAGATCTTCATGAAAAATAAACAGTTGAGTCGATGACAAGTCAACTATCTGAACATTCTGTCAAAGTTCAACTTTCAGATCATCTTTAAATCAGACAAAATGAATATTAAAGTCGATGCTTTAACTTGAATGTTTCTAGCAGATGTCTTTGAATCAGCTCAACGACTTGAAAATCATTTTCAGACTATTCTGACTCTTGATAAAGTCAATGTTCTACTCGTTGAATCGAAAGCAAATCTCTATCAGCGAGTATATATGATCAATCAAATGAATGAGCTCTGCAACGAATATAAACAAGCTATGAATGAGAACAAGCTCAAATTTCATATCACTAAATTGAAGAACTGCAAAATCATTGACAGCGTTCTTTTTAGAAAAGACTTACTGTGAGTCTCTGAGAACATGCACACGAAATTACTACAAGAAGTGCATGATCAACCTTCAATCTCTCATCTCGACAATAAATGAATCATTGATCTAGTTCAGCGTTTCTTCTATTGATCAGATCATCAAGCTACTATTCAATGATACATTCAAAACTGTCATGCTTATCAGCGAAGCAAAGCTTCTAGAAATAGCATCAATGAACTTCATCATTCTCTCTCAATTTCACAGAAACGCTGAAAAGATATAGCTATGAACTTCATCATTGAACTATTTCTGTCAGAAGACTATAACGTCATTTGCACAATCATATGTCATCTCATCAAAGAACGTCACTATGTTTTCTGTCATTGAAGAGACGATGATATCTCAGTTGAAGAAACGGTTTGAATCATGCTATGAAACGTTTATCGACTGCATGATCTACTCAGTTCTATTGTTTCAAACAGAGACTTTCAATTCATATTGACTATGTGAAAGAGTCTTTGTCACGAACTGAGAACTGAATGAAATCAGAATGAAATTTTAATAACTAGATTTTAAATACAAGACGTTGCACGAAGAAGAAAGAAAAGAAAAAGATCATTCAGAGATTTTTATACTTCATGAACGCTGAGTATCATTCGTATCGAAGAATTCTCATAACATCACTGATAATCTCACATCTATCATCATTTATAATATTGTTCAACATCATCTAAGTGATTTAACATCTCTTTTCTCAACATCTTTCAAGTAACACATGCTAAAATCATGACAATAAATTCTTCTTTTTGAAGTTGAAGCTTCTGCAAGACTTTTAATTCTTTGACTCATATTCAGAGTCGCTGCTTTCTTGCACGTAAGTGATTCATGAATTCTTACTTGAACGATCGAAATTTCGAGCGTGATAGACGTTCATGACTTCGATGACATTCATCATATTCGCAAACTTTACTCAACTGTTTTCTTCTATTTCAGTTCACTTAATTAAATACTTTAGCTGAGAGTTCTTTACTCGAAAGTTCAATATTTCGTTCATCTTTCAGTTAAACACTTCTTTGATGAAGACTATTAAAAACAACGCAAGAGATATTTATTCAGATAAAAAGTCATTGATCACAGAATGAAGCAGATAAGTATGAAAGACATTGAAACAAAATCAATCATTGAGTAACATTAGCTGATAAGAATGAAAATTAATAATTTTGATGATTCTGAAAGATCTCTTGAATTTATTAGATAACTTCTTGCTGAGTCAATAAATCATCAGATTGCGAGCATTTAATCAAATCATATCATTAATTGCATACTTGAGAACGTGTTGTTAATGAACATTAGCAAATTGTTTCTGATATGCTTGAGCTAAAATCATTTATTCTTGCAGAATTTCATTGATTCAATTCATTTTTTGAACAAACAGATCAACATGTATTCATTTCAAGTATTTAATAACATTCTTTTGAGTCTTCTTTGATTTCAATCTCATTCAAGAATGCTGTTCAAAGTTAGTTAGAAACGACATGCATTGAGTGCTTTCGAAGAAGTGATTGTTGATGACAAATTCAGCTGATGACAGTCATGCAACTCAGTCGTTCTGCATAAAGAACATGAAGACTTGAAGATATTGTTTCAAAACGTTGTTGATGTTCTCGATTTAATCATTCATTTCTGAGTGAAACGCAGTTGACAATCGAGCTTGAATCTTCAATCGAGTACAAAGTTCATCTCAAAAGTGATTGATAAACTGAGTTTCATGATTCAAGACAATTGAATCAAATAATTCATGATGTTTTCATATTGCACGATAAAAAACTCAAGCTGTATCTAGAGCTGTAATTTCACTCATAGACTCGTAATGCACTTGTTTAAATAGTCTGTTCACGACTATCAGAATATTGATTGTTGAATTTTCGTTCAGATTCTTACTTTCAGATACTGTTACGATGAAATTCATGACTATGTCTTTTCAGTGATGATTGAGTACATCAAGAGACTTCAAAGCTTTCTGATATTTTTCTCTAGAGATTTTCACTTGAAAGCATAGATGATAATTGCATACGAAGCGAGTTACTGTCTTGATCATTTTGAGTCAGTAATAATGACGACTGAGTATTTTGTAAATCTTGACTCTTTCTGAATGATTCGCAATAGACGTGTCATGACTTAATTGAAGCAGACATAGTCGCAGTTTCTCATCTTCAAGTATCAATAGTTTATCTTTATAGTAGACTCGATTACTTCGCAGCGTACATTTCGCTAACAAAAATTCTTTAAGCTTTCGTTGATCATCTCTTAACACAGTTATCATGATCTGTACTCATTCATCATTGAAATAGACTGCAAAGAGTTGTTCTTCTAGCTCATTCATAGACATTTTCTCTGATGATTCAGACTGTTCAAAGATCATTGATTCATTCTTCAAGTCACTTGATTCAAGTGCTTCAAAGTCACTATCATTGAGAACATTGATTAAGACTTGAATTTTCAGGTTTTTTGATTTTAGCACAATCTGTCACTGATGTTCTCAACGACTATCTTCTTCGTTCAAGAAAAGATCTTCTGATCGACGCGTAAGTGCATCGACTCAAGTGTTCAATTCACTCAAACGATACATGATTTTGAAGTTAAATCGAGAGAGAAATTCTGATCATCTGACTTGTCTTCAACTAAGCAACTTAATTAACATGAAATATTCTAGATTCTTATGATTGAAAATGATCTCAATGAGATCTAATGTGTCTTTCAGTTCAAGTCTTCATTTCTCAAAAGCTCTGATTATAGCTAAAAGTTTCTTGTCATAAATCTCGTAGTTGCATTCTGCGAGTAGCATTTTGAAAGAGAAATAGATCACAGATCTTAACTGCTCATTATCATCTTACTGAGACATGACTTCGATCACAACATAGTTGAAGACATCGATTTTCACAGTCACGAGTAGATTCGAGTTATAGTGCATTAAGATAGAGACAGTGATGAACATCTGCTTAAGTCGATCGAAGATGAATTGACACTTCTGAGTTTAATTAAATGACTGATCTTTTCTGATTAAAACAGTCAACGAATCAATCAGCTTGAAAAACTTCTTAATAAATCGTCTATAAAAGTTGACAAAGCTCAGAAAGTTCTGAACATCTTTGACGTCTTGAGATGCAGCTCAATTCATGATGACATTAATCTTCTCAGAGTTCATTTTAATTTCGTGAATGATGATTATTAAACTCAAATACTTGATCTCGATAACTGAAAATTCGCATTTCTTGATATCTATCTGTAGTTTAACAACTTTAAGTCGCTTCAGTATCTGATGAACATGCTGAGTATGCTTCTTTTTGCTGTTGCTATAGATCAAAATATCATTCATGTACGCGATGCAGAAAACGTTCAAGAAGTTATGCAGAGTGTCATTAATGAAGTTCTGAAATGATGATGATTCATTTGTGAGTTCAAAGAGCAAGACGTTGTACTTGTATAAATCATAACGTGTTCAAAAAGCGATCTTTCACTCATCTTCATAAGTCATTCGCAGTTTATTAAAAACTGCAATGATATTTAACTTGATGTAATACTTGATTTTAGTCAGTTGATCTAGAGTTTCTTGAATGAAAGATAATGAGTATTGATTCTTAACTGTCATGACGTTCAGATCTTGATAATTCACGCAAAATTTGAGTTCTTCGTTTGATTTTTTAACAAAGAGTATTGAAGAGATTGCAAGAAAAGAGTTGACTTGAATAAAGTCTTTGATCAAATTATTCTTCAGATATTTCTTTAGTACTTGAAGCTCATCTTGAGACATGTCATATAAAGACTCAAAGATAGAAGTTTTGCTCTTCTGCAGCTGAATTTTATGATCATAGAGACGTCGTTCAGATAGAATGTTCATCAATTCGCAAGAGAAAACATCTAGAAAATCATGATATTCAAGAAGCAATAGCGTGACAGAATCAACGAAAGACGTGATTTTCAGAGCTTTGTTGATATTTCTCATGAATATGACAAACAGATCATGATTCTTTTTTCTAGCGAGTTGCAGAAACGAAGCACTATTTATAGCGTAGATCTTCAGATGTTTCAAGAGCAAAGACGTCAAGAGAGCTGATACTGACACAGTCAAGATCAAGATGCTTGAAAGAGTTTCAAGTATGAATTCTGAGTTGACTTGAGATTCAAAGATGAGCTGATTATGACGCAGATCTATAATTGCTTTATGACTTTTTAATCAAGACAGATCTAAAACAACTGAAAATTGCGAAAGTTGAGTGACATAGAAGAGAATTTCTTCAAGCTTCTTGCTTGAGACTTGAAGTTTGACAAGAGTGTAATGAGTGATTGAATTGAATACAACTGATTAATCATCAAATCTCTGAAGAATACAGATTTCAAACAAAGAAAAACAAAGCAGAGAGTGTCTTTGCGCGAAAGAGTCATCAATAAATGCATAATCAATGACATCAATATTAATCAAAACAGAAAGATTAACATTGATTTTATTGCTTTTTAGATTATCTGAGAGCATGAGATGATCATTGTTCATCTTCTTTTCTAATCAATGAATCAAGTTAACTGAGAGTGCAAAGATTTTCAGACTGTTCGATTGTCTCTGCGAGCGACTGTATGCAGAGACTAAACTTTTCTCAAGGCGAGAGAAGTATCAAAAGTGAGATTGTCGATAAAGATTGCAAAGATGAATAATGAGATGACTTGTAGCTGAATCTTGAGCTTTGAATTGCAGATTGCAATCTGATGCTCAGACTTATTGCAGTATAGATACAGATGATTGATCATGCGATGCTGATGCTTCTCAAGAGTTAGTGAGTCTCATTTCTTCATGTTAACAATCAATAAGTTCATGAAGTTTTTTGAGCTCAAGATCATAGCTTTTGAATCTGTTGAAGATGTTGCATATTTGACGAAGTACGCAAGAACTGTAGAAATCACAGAGACAGAATGAATCATTGCTTTTGACTTGAAAAGATTTTGTACTGTGATGTGATATTGACTATTCAATTGCTGACATTTGATAATCAACTGCTCATAGTTCAGACTGCTGACATTCATTTGAATCAATAAAGCTTTGAACTTGCTGAATAGTTCATTCTTCAGATTGAATTTTCAAATTATGACATCATATTCAATTGCATCAATGTGCTGCTGAAAATTGAACAGATATTTGATGAAGATGTGATTTCACATTCTTAGAGCTGAAATGAATCATTGAGCGATTTCTTGCTTGTCTGAATCATCAAAGACTTGTCTTAACAAGACAATTAATTGCTCAATCATGACTAGCTTGTCATGCTGAGCAGTCATATGTGACAACGCTTGAGCGGCAGCGTTTCTCGATAAGCGACTGTATTCATACAGAAAATGAGACTTGAAAGTTGAATAATGATTCACGTTCAACTTCAGCTTGCTGATCAGTTCAAAGATGAACTGATTTAACTTGTCTTCTTGCTCTTCAATATAAAGTTCTGAATTTAAATATTTCTCTGATTTGATATTGATTCTGCTTATGCTCTTGAGTTCTTGAATCATTTCTGACAAGATTTCATTATTGATCTGAAACTGCTTAAGTTCAATCTGAGTTTGCTCATGTTCTTGTTGACAGACTGAGACTCAGTTGATATACTGAGTGATGATGTTGTTGAATCAAGTTTGAAGTTCAATCAGAAAAGTGTATCATGCTTCAAGAGCATTGTTGACGTAAGTTCAAAACTGAGCGACAGTGATGAGTTCATTAATTGAGACTAGAAATGTCAATGACAAAATGTTGCTGATATTCTTGAATTGACTCATGATGTAGTAGATGCAACGTAATGTCACGAACTGAGAGTTGAATGAAATCAGAATGAAATTCTAATAACTAGATTTTAAATACAAGACGTTGCACGAAGAAGAAAGAAAAGAAAAAGATCATTCAGAGATTCTTATACCTCATGAACGCTAAGTATCATTTGTATCGAGAAGCTCTCATAACATCACTGATAATCTCACGTCTATCATCATTTATAATATTGTTCAACATCATTTAAGTGATCTAACATTTCTTTTCTCAACATCTTTTGAGTAACACATGCTAAAATCGTGACAGTCTTTGCAAGTGACTGAGAATCACAGCTAGTCTATTCACAGTCTATCATTCAAAGATCGACGATCAGACGAAACGAGTCAATCAAGACGTTGAACGTGAACTTAGAATCTACTGCAATTACATGCAGAATGACTGAGTTAAATAAATATCTATGATGAAATTCAGCGACAATTTCAATATCTTCTCGATCATCTCAATGATTTCTTTCTACTTCAATAAAGAATTTCACTCTTGAATGAGTTTTGATTCAGATACAACTGACTACGAAACAACTCATGAACGATTTAAAGCTAGAAAAGCAGATGATATTGTCATTCAAATGAAAAAGCTACTGAGCTTTGATCATCAACAATTGAAAAAGACGAAGCTGATCATTGAAGTTCAGATCAATAAACATAGATGAAACATCATCTATGAAGTAGATGACTGAGTTTGACTATCTTTCAGAAACATCAAGACAACGAGACTCTGCAAAGATTTAAAAGATAAACAACTAGAATCATATCAGATCACTGTCAAAGCGAGAATTTTCTATCATCTTCATTTATCAGTCAGCATGAAGCATCTGCATTCAATGTTCAGCTTGAAGCTACTGCGATTGTATTCAGAAGACTTTCTATCAGAACAGCATGCAGAATCTTTCAGACTCATCATTATTGATGATGATGATGATGAACACTGAAAGATAGATGACATTCTGAACTTCAGACGTTATCAAGATTGAATACAGTACAAGATCAAATAAAAAGATTTAGATAAAGACAATGAATGATACTATGTTGATAAAGATGAATTCGATGACTTCAAGAAAGTTTTGAACGAATTTCATGTGCTATACTCAAGAAAGTCACGCTAGTATCAAAATAACTCAATAAGAAAGTAAGCAAATGAGCAACATTCATGTGAACATGAATTTTCAAAGAGAAAAGTAATGTTACAAGTGTATCAAGACTGAATAAAGCTAGTCAGTGTCTCTAGCTCAGATCTGACTCAGTCTCTATTTTCTTTCATTAACATCATCTTTCTTTCTACATCACATTCTACTCATGTCACAAACACATTTTCTTCAAGCTTAGCGCAGTTTCTGAATATTACTTAAATAGAAGCTTTTGTACTCATCTTCTTCTGTATTCTTAATATTCAGTTATAATTATCTTTGAAGATCAAGCACTATTCAACTCTGACTTTCGTTGATTGACTCATCTAGACATGATTCTGACACTTTTTCAGTAATATTTGCAATCTAATAGCTCATTGATCTTGTTAGCATCAAAATGTCTTGCTAACAAATCATCATGATGATGTTTCAACAACTTTTCTCTGATAGAAAGATCTTCTGAAACATACAATGATTTGTTGTATTCTATCATTTCTTGACTATTTAATGTTCAAGCTTCAACATCACTCTTTCATATACTCATCATTTCATTTGCTTTTAGTCTCATAGCAAATTCATCTTCTTGTTGTAAAATCTTAATAAGCTCAACTATGAATTTACTATTGAAATTGTATATCATTTCATGAATTGTCAATACTTTGACAATTGCATGTGTTAAAGATCAGCATAAAGTGAGTCATATGAGTGTCATTTAACTAATAAATAAATGCTAAGAAAGAAAGATAGTTACAGAAAAGAAGCTGACTACATATGTGTATTTCTCAGTCGACGCTAGACTCAATAGAAACTAGTCAAGATGACGAAGCGAGAATAAATCTGACAAGGCTAAAAGACTGAGTCTGACAAGGTTAGAATTGTGACATTACTCTCTTCTCTTCGACGATTCATGTTTGCATAAATGTATTTTCTGCTCGATTCAATTGATTGCTCAATCATGATTTCACAGACTCAGATCTGTTAAATCGTGATTGATTGAATTGTTGATTAGCGCGATTTGTTCAAGTATCAAATATGAAAATCATCAATGATCTTCTGAGCATTCATAAATTCGTCGTCATCAGCGTTGTATCAATTAAGATCATTATCATAGTCATTTCATTTGACTTTATACTGAAGTCGTCTTTGATATCGACGAGAATTCAATATATCATTGATTTTTCACTCGTCTTCATCGTTTATCACTATTGAATCTGAGAATTCGTTCTTTTGATCAGGCAAGAAGTCGTTGACAACAGAGCAAAGCAGGTCAGAATGAAATACATCATGAACATGCATAGACTCTGATAATTTCAGTTTATATGAAGAGTTGATGAGATCTAGATTGATGAAAGAATCGAGCATTTTGTCATTTAGCTTCTTGAAAGATCTTGCTGTAACGATGTTTCTTTCATTCAGAAACATCTTTGATTCAATCTTGTAATCAACTTCTTTTCTATGCTTATTGACTTGTTTCATCATTTGTTTTCATGTTTTGACTAGCGACTTGCGAGCAAACTTCAGTGTTTTGTTCATATGTTCAGATATATTCTCAACTTTAGCCGTCTGCAAGCGTTCATGAGAACTTTCATATTCAATGACATCGAGTTCAAAGCTCATACGAGAATGAAAGTCTTTGTTTAGAAAGAAAGAGATCGAGAAGATGACTGAGAACAGAGCATTATTGTCAATGAACTCAATCATGAGTAGTAGCTTAGCTCAGTCATTCTGCATGTACAAACAGAAAGATCAAAGATATCTTTCAACGTTCTGATTGACTTGTTCACTTTGATCGTTGATCTGAGAGTGATAGACTGTAAAGAGTTGAAGATTAATGTCTAGTCTTTTGCAAAGCGACTTTCATAGAATGAAGGTAAATTGAGAGTCTCGATTCGAAACAATGAAATCAAGTAAATCATGTATTTGATATATTTACTGAAGCATTAGCTCAGCTGTTTTTTCTGCTGTGATTTTCTTGTCATCAGTGAAGCAAGAAATATAATGTCGTTTCTTTGATAGTTTACATATCACTGTTAGTATGACGTTTTTGCCTTTCGAAGAAGATAAGTCAATGATGAAATTCATAACTATGTTCTTTCATTGCTGTTCAAGTATGAGTAGAGAATGTAGTAGTTCATTGAATTTATTTTGAGAAGTCTTTGATCGCTGACAAATGTAGCAGTTTCAAATATATCAATCTATTGTCTTTCACATTGAAGATCAATAGTAGTATCTTCTTATGATCTTCATTGTTCTGAGAATTTCGAAATGATCAATAGAAGATTGATCATGAACTTCTTGAATTAACTTCATTTGAAGATGCTCATTGAAGAAAACTCATAGAAGATCATCTTGATATAGTATTTCGTTCTGAACTCAACAATTTCTTAATTTAATATCTTTGTATTGAGCTTCATCTTTCAATACGACTTCACGAAGTAGAATACAATTCTCGTTGATTCTGTTAGCTTTTAGAATCAATTGATAAATTGATTCATCATTCTCTTTCTCTTCTAGATCAGCGATTTTCATTCGATTCAACGTGAGAATTGTAGTTCGCTGATAGTGACATCGTTCATTCTTGAAACTTCTAGAAACTGAATCGACTCAACGAGTCAATGCATTGACTTTGATGTTTTGTTTATCTGAGCAATACATGATTTTAAAGTTGAAGTCAACAAGCTTTTGTACTCAGCGCATTTGACATCTACTTAGCTCTTTATCTTTCATTAATGACGTTAAAGCTTGATGATCAGTGAACATTTTGATGAATAGCTCAGTCAATTTCAGCTCAGATCATCAATGCTTGAAGACATGAATGATTGCTAGTAGTTTCTTGTCATAGATTTTGTAATTGCACTCAGCGAGACTCAGATTCTTGCTGTAGTAGATCATCAAATGCAATGTTTCTTTGTTATCATACTGAGAAAGTATGTCATTGTTGACGTAGTTGAATGAGTCTGTTTCAAGAATAGTCTCTCTATTCTGATCAAAATGATAAAGAATCAAGACTTCAGTCATTCATTTCTTCATATGATCAAAGATTGTTTGACAAGCTGAATTTCATTCAAATATCATCTCTTTTTGAGTTAGTTGAATCAGAGAATGAACAATCTTCGAAAAGTTCTTTATAAAACGTTGATAGAAATTGCAGAAGTCAACGAAGAACTGCATCTGAGTGAGGTTTGTAGAAGTAAATCATTCGACTACTGCTTGTACTTTTCTGAGATTCATCTTTAGTTCTTCAATGAATAGCAATAGTCTCAGAAAGAAGATCTTCTGAACATGAAACTTGCATTTGTTTATATTCATCTGAAGATCAGTCTCTCGTAGTCTATGTAGAACTAATTGTACATGTTGCTTATGTTTCTTCAGTGTTTTGCTGTAAATGATAATGTCATCTAGATAAATCTGGCAAAACTGATGAAGATAGTCAAATAGCACGTCGTTCATATAATGTTGATAGAAAGTCGAGCCGTTGATTAATTCAAAAGACATCACGTGATATTTGTAGAAATCAAAAGAGATGATAAAGATAGTCAAATCTTTGCTGCTTGAATGCATACACAGTTTGTTGAAGATGACAATGATGTTCAATTGAGTCAGATATCTGCTATCTTGAATACGAGCGAGAGTTTCGTCTATTAGCAATAAGAGATAGCGATTTCATTTGATCAAAGCATTGAGCTTTCTGTAGTCTATACAGAAACGCAAGCTATCATCTTTCTTTTCGACGAATAGTATGAGCGAAGCGTATGAAGCTGAGCTAGAAGATATAAAGTCTTTATTCAGATGCTTAATCAGGTAATTCTTCATCTTTTGAAGCTTGTAGTCAGACATATGATAGAGACGACTTCAAGAAGATGTTTTCTCGTCGATTAACTCAATTTTATGATCGTAGAGATGATGAGAGAGTAGTTGATCAGTCATCGCTCGATCAAACACGTCTAGATAGTCATGATATTTCGAAGAAAGCTTAGCTTTGACTTCTTTCAAGATCTCTTCATGTGAAAGCTCTTGAAGATTTACATCTTCAAGTTTATTTCTAGCTGTTTTTAGAAGTCGATCGATTTTCGTGACGATGATCGCGAAAGTAGTCACATTCAATCGTTTGACTAGTGATCTATATGCTGTCATCTCTATCATTGCTATGTTCATTGAATCGAAAGATGAAGCGAAGTTGATTGAATTAGATGATTTCATGATTTTACTGAATGAAGATGACTTCTCGCTGAGTTGAGTGATGACAGAAGAGATAAATCTCTTTAGTATTTGAGTAAAGATTAAACTCTTCTCTTCTATCACGATTTTCTTGCTCGAAAGAACAGTCAAATGAGCTTTGATAGAAGCTTTGATATGAGCTTCGAAACTAGAAAATTGAAGATGATCATCTCTCATATCAATAGTCATTTCTGTCTTGTTCATTCATGTTTTTTTGAGAATCATCTGATGTTGATCTAATTGAGTGATCAGCATAAAGACGAAACATTTCATATGATCTTGAACAGTTAGATTTGAATAAATCGCATGAGTAATGAGCTTTTTTGCATAATGATCATCGAATCTTCTTATTGATTTGAGCTTGATTAAAGATAAAGATTCAATTTGCAAATGATTACAAACATTCTGCGCGATTAATTCATCAATGAACGAATAGTCAGCTGCTTCAGTGTCAATCAATGACTTTAATGAGTAACTAATTTTATTGCTAGATAGTACACATTCAGTAGTCAAAGATTTCAAAGCAAAGAGATCATTTGAGCTGCTTGTTGTTAAAGAAATTAACACATCTTTCATCACGTCTTTGATGAAAGTCACTAGTTTTTTGCCTCATTCTCTGATTTCTTTGTAAATAATTTCTTCTCTTCTTTTGACATGATGATCTCATTGAGACAAGGGGAAAATGCACAAGATGTTGAAGTACTAGTCTTCAGATGAGAGCAGTTCTTTGAAAGATGACTCGATACTTTACAGTTGAAGCAGATGATTGACATTCTTGATCATTCAGATTCGAGAATGAATAAAGTAGTGAGTTGAACATAGCTAGTAGTTGAGACTGAAGCTGATGTTGACGAAGAAACAAAACGTTTTTTCGAAGCTGCTATCAATTTGACTGTTCATTGCTCATCACGTAGCTGATAATTGACTTGTTGCTTGTTATTTACATCTTGAAGAAAGATCTTGAGCTTATTAAGCGAGCTAAACTTTATGAGGCAAACTGACAACGCATTCTGAAGATGATTGTTGATTTTATTCTGAATGTCGTTCATCAAAGTGACATCGTCGTAGTTCAGAAAGCTGAATATTCTAGTGAATTCTGAATAGAAAGAGCTGAAGAGCTTGTTGAGCTGCTTCAAAGCAACGTATTTGCAACGACACTTTCAAATCAGATTCTGATCTTCGTAAATTTCTTTCAGATGTTTCAGTAGCTCTGATAGTGATTGATAAAGTGAGAAAGCATCAACACAACGCTTTGCATAGATTTGCTGATTAGCATCGTCTTCTAACCTGAAAATCACATAGACAATATGAATCTTTTCAGTAGAGTAATGATTCGCGTTGACATCGAGCTTGTCAGCTATTTTGATGTTTCATGTCTTTCAGATAGAGTCATCTGTTTCGATGAAGATGAGTGAATTTAAAAGCTTAATGAACTTGTGATGATCATTTTCGTTTTCGTTATCAGATAAAGTAGAAGATTCTCGTTGAAAGTGAGCTTCAAAAGTCGAGCTTCGTTCAACTTCAGAGCAACGAATCGAAGCTTCTTTCTGATTGACTCGTTGTTCAGCTGACTGAGTATCTTGACGAAGCATAGATTGATCAGCTTGATGTTGTTTCACTCTGAAGTTCAATCGCTCATCTTGTAGCTAATTGATCTTTTTCTCTAGCTCATCATTTTTATCAAAAGCGACTTCTAGTTGTTTCACTCTCTTTTTGTGATCGTCTTGTATGAGAAGTCAGTGTTCATTGAGTTGTAAAGTCAAGTCTCACTGACTTTGAAGCTCGTTCAGCATATTGATGACTTCATTGAATTGATTGCTGACTCAATGAAACAGTTGTTCTTTGATGTTTATGTTTCATGAGATGACAGCTTTCTCAGCTTCAACTGAAGCATTGATGAGTAGAAGTAAAACTCTTTTATTGACAGTGCTTCTAAGCAGATGAGTTGTTTGAAGCTCAACTGACTCGACGTTGCATGTCATAATGAGAGAAGATAGAAGTTGTTGAGATAAAAGTAGATGAAAGATTGATGTTTTGAATTGATGTGTTTTGATGAGTGAAAATTCAAAGAATTTCTTGTGAATTTCAGGTAATAATTGAGTGCTTTATTCGAAGAATTTCTTGCGAATAAAATGGTGAAAATGAGTGTAGAATCGAAGAATTTCTTGCAATCTAAAATGATGATGCAAATTTGAAGAATTTCTTGCAAATTTTCCTTACTGAATAGATTGTTTCATATCATTTATTCATCAATAGCAGAGTAGTAAATGATGAGCATTTATCTAATGTTAGAGATCAGCATAGAGCGAGTCATATGAGTGTCATTTAACTAATAAATAAATGCTAAGAAAGAAAGGTAGCTGCAGAAAAGAAGCTGACTACATATGTGTGTTTCTCAGTCAACGCTAGACTCAATAGAAACTAGTTAAGATGACGAAGCGAGAATAAATCTGACAAGGCTAGAAGACTGAGTCTGACAAGGTTAGAATCATGACAGCATGTGAAATGAGTTGTTTGCAATCAACAGTTTCAGCAACAGAATTAAGCTGTTTCTCAGCTACGTTGCAATCTTTATGAGTTGATGTTTCAATGTTTATGCTCTTCAAAGTTGTTGATTTGAATTGAGAAATTCTATCTCTTGAGAAATGTACTTCGTCTAGATGCATTTCTTGCACTGCTAGAATCATGATTTTCAGCAGCATACTTCTGATATGCATTGTTAAACATGTATTCATGTTTTCATTGATACTGTAAACAAACATCTTCTTGACTTTGTTAATCACTCATGTACAGTAGATTTCATCTGATGACATGCTTTCAACATGATCAACTGAATATCTTTTTTCACTGACACTGTGAATGAACATCTTCTCGACATCATTAATTATTCATGTTCATCAATGAGTTTCATCTTGCAGTTTACTCTTGACATGTTCTGCTGAATATTTGTTCATACTTATACTGTGAATGAACATCTTCTCGACATCATTAATCATTTGTATACAGTATAATTCTCTGATAGCTACGAATATAAAACTATTTAAGCTTTTTATTCTAGTCAGCTTTCGCTGCAGAGTGAGCAGTAAATGATTCACAAAAATGTTTTCATTCTTATAGTCAGATTATTTTAATGATGCATTGATTGAATTTATCTTTTCTGATTTATGTGCTATTTCAAAGTTGCAGATCAACAATCTCATGATTCATTTGACTTGTCTTTCGTTTAACTTTCAAACATTCATAAAATTCTTTAAATTATTATAATCAGTCAGAACTTCTACAGTATGATAATTGTCTTTCACATAGTGTCATCAATGTTTAAACATCATTACTATGATTAGAAGCTTCTGATCATGTATTTCATAGTTTCTTTCAACGTTTATCATTATTTTTGTTACAATTCTAGTCTTCGTCTATTCTTCGTCTAGTCTTCGTCTAATTTCATTCTAATCGAGTCTAGCACAGAGCTGAGAAACATACATATAAGAATCGAGTTCTTTTTTGTAGATACTTTTCTTTCTTAGCATTTATCTATTAGTTAAATGACATTTCTATGACTCGCTTTAGATCAATCTCTAACAGTAGATAAATGCTAATCAACTACTCTGCTATCAACGTGTAAATGATACGAAATAATCTACTTCGTTCATTCAGAAAATTCGCAAGAAATTCTTTGAATTACTTTCATCAAAACACATCTTTAAATTTACTTAAATTTACTCAAATTTATCAAATCAATCACTCAATCTTCTCACAATCTATTTATCTTTATCTTCAATTTCTCACAATGATACGCGACTCTGAATCAATCGAGTCACAAACAGCTCATCTGCTTAGAAGCATTGCTAATAAATGAGTTTCTCTTATTTCTTTCGATGCTTCAGCGAAATCTCAGAATGTCGCTATCTCATGAAACATCAACATAAGTCAACAACTTCGTCAATGAGCTATTGATTAGTCAGACAAGATCATTAAGATGCTGATCGAGCTAAGAGATTAACGAGACATGACTTTGAAACTCAACAAGCAATGAATCAATGTTTAAGTCAATCACATCAAGAAACTTGATGAGCTAAAAATCAATCAAATGACAATAAATACTCAAGAAGAGACTATCATTAAACTACAAGAGAAAGTCTTGAGTCTAAAAAAGAGACAGCGTTCAACGAATTAGTCTTGATCTCATCAGTCTACTGAATCTCAAGTTTCTATGAAATCTCTATCTCGTCAATCTATCGAGAATCATACTTGACGTGAGTCATTCACTTTATTCAATAATGATCATCACAAGTCTTTCAAGTTTTTGAACTCATTTGTATTCATCAATGAAGATGAATCAACATAAGATAGCTGAAGAATCAAGATGAACGACAAGCTTCAGACAAATGTCGATCACTTCGATAATGAAAATATCTGTATTATTTATGTGATATCTAGACTAGAAGATGATGCTGCTGAACATATTTTCGCTTGATGTCATCATGATGCTTTGCATTCTTACATCTCAATCTACGAGCTATTTGAGCATCTGAAAGAAATATACGATGAACTGAATAGAAATCGAAAGTGTTGTCACGAGTACAACGCTCTGAAACAAACAGACAAGTTCTTCAACGTCTTCTACTTCAACTTTATGAAGTTATTCAACTATCTAGACTACGATGATTGCACTCTGATGAACAATCTTCAGAATAAGATCAACAATCGCTTGCAGAATGCTCTGTCAATATGTCTTGAAGACTTTGCTTCACTTCATCATCTCAAGATCTTTCTTCAAGATGTAAATAATAAACAGCGAGTTAACTATCAGCTACGCAGTCAGCTTCGCACTGTCACTGTCAAAGTCACTGTCGTATCTGATAAATGCGCTGCTACTTCATTGTCAATGACGACTTTGATAATTGATTATGTTAAGTTTATCTTCTCTTCTATCTTTGAATCAGCAAGATCATCTATCATCTGCTATACTTGCAAGACTTCAAGTCATTTGTTCAAGAATTGCTCTCAGAACAAGATTAATACTTCTGCATCTTATGCATTCACTTCTCATTTACATGAAATCATCATTTCAAAGAATAAAAAGAATGAGAAAATGTCTTCTTTCAAAGATAGCGAGGCAAAAAACTAGAGACTTTCATCAAAGACGCAATGAAAGAGATGTTAATTTCTTCAACGACAAGCATGTCAAATGACTTTTTTGCTTCTGAATCTTTGACTATTGAATGTGTACTTTCTAGCAATGAAATTAGTTACTCATTGAAGTCATTGATAGACATCGAAGCTGCTGACTATTCGTTCATTG
>JAABUK010006152.1_pt1 | contig 18124 bp, 20 predicted proteins | sample 5559141 | NCBI WGS metagenome assembly JAABUK01 (sample SAMN10711869, study PRJNA513367) | rock metagenome | isolation source: Antarctica rocks | place: Antarctica: Victoria Land, Pudding Butte nord | collected 2016-01-03 | reverse complement strand
CTTTTGCCCTACAGAGATGAGCTCCTCGGCACGCTTGAGGGCATTCTCTGGCTTGAGGAAATTTCCAGGACCTCGATTGAACCTCGACATGCTGGAGGATTCTATCGAGCGCGACTTGATGACGCTCCGACGCGATGGTACAGTGAAGAGCTATAAGTAGAGGTATGGCGGCCTATTGAGAAGAAGATGAGCAGTATTCAACCATCAACCGGGCTGATAGGTCAGCTTCGCGCTTAGGCGATCATTCCGCATGCGGGCCTGAAGCCTGCCTTGCGAGTTTCTCGCATATAACTTCACATTGGTAAAGTTCCGTCCGGTAAAATTCGTCCATGATCGGCGGCGCGTGTGCTGATGTCTGCAGCTGATCAGCTCAAAGGAAGAGCCTCCTTCCGTCGTCTTTGCAAATGACATCATTGTGCAGCCGTCAATTATGTGGCCGTGGGACATGGAAGGTCTGTGATCAAGACTGTGTGGCGTCGCTCAGCTAAGCAATTATGCACCCTGATGGAAAAGGAATGCTAGTGAGACCTTTCTCAAAAACACATGAACTCCAGTGAACCGCAGTCTTTACATGACTTCGCACTCCCAAGCTGCAGAATTCTGCCAGCTTGAGTAGTGTGCAGAGCAATTCTAAGTGAAAGGCTTGAGCCTCTTGTCTCAAAAATGGACTAATGATACAAGTTCTGTACACTCAATGGGACAGTCTAACATCTATGGCTGCATGAATGGGATTCCAGGAAGAGATACTCCATTGGTGGTGAAGTTGATGGCTGCTGGGTTGGACAGATGGTCAATTAGATTGTCAACTGGCCCCTTGCCTGCACACATAAAGCAAATACTCAAGAGTTGCAAAGGTTTGCAGTATTGTGCAACATCATAACACGGCTGTCAGGAGTCACAGCAAACAGTCTTCTTCCAGTGATATACAATAGGAAGCCTGGAATCAACGACAACCCATTAGGGGGAGGTAGGCCACAGCTTGCTGCACAGACTGTCAGGACCACCCTTCGAGGTGCAGAGAGGTTGTCCACAATGCACGAGCATACTGAAACACATTATAGCATCTTTGCTCACAAGCAGGGCAGACAAGAAAAGAAAAGACAAAACTACGCCTTTCGCCGTCAATTTATTGAGAAGCCCAGTATTATACCGGGCTGCCCAGTAGCAGGGCAGAAAAAGAACCTTACCTGTGGCAAGGTACTGTGCGTTGAACCCTAGGAATGCCAGCATAGCTAGACGTCCATTCTTCACCTCCTTCACCTTGTACTCTGCCAAACTTTCCTCGCTACCTCTGCAGCCAAGATCATGGCATGACAAGATAGTTGTGCAAGCTGGGGCAACATCTTATGCAAAAACAAGGATGCAGCTGCTGTTGGACAAAAGACAATGTGTCAAGGTGCTGTGTGCCAGTCTGCAATGTCTGCCAAGCTGATGCTCATCACAGCTCAGATGCGTCCATGTTTGCCTGCTCTCACCACGAGCTGTAGCTCCATTTGCTGGTGTTGCTGTAACTAGTCATGACACACGCAGCCTATACCAGTCAAGTGGGAGTAAGAATGGCAAACCTGGAGAAGCCAAGAGGGTCAAAGAGGATCCCCCCGGGGTAGCCATTGGCCTGCTGCTTGAAGGCACCCTCAAGGCCCAAGAAGGATCCAGGCTCAGCCTGGCTGTTGGGCTTGCGGAAGTCCATCCACCTCTTGCCTTCTACCCACCCAAACAAAAAGAATTGGACCACCAACAGAGTGCCTGCACACAGGTTGCAGAGTCAATGCTGTGCACTTGCAGGGCTGCGCCTGAGCGACGGAGATAATGATGCAGGCAGGCATGCAGGTTGCCTGCGTTCATGATGGTAGCAGCCGCAAGCGCCTGTACAACTTGTGTGCCCTGATGTACTGAGCAATGTTGTCATTTTGACATAGGCATGACAGGATAGTTCAACAATTGACTGCAGCAAAGCCAGGCTTTGGCAATGTTCAATTGCAAATTAAGCAGACAGAGCAAAACGTCCACAATACATTTGGATTGATTCTGCATAACATCCGGCTGTGCAAGGCAGACAGGCTTATGTACTGGCTTGCTGGCAGCTACAGAGCACAATTGTAACTTACTGAAAGGGGCAAATGAATTCTGGATGGACACCTTGCCGGCATCAAAGAACTCTGGGACATTAAGGATGTGTGCCTTTGTCAGCAGCTGCAGAATGCACCAGCATTTCGGTCAATTATCTGAAGTAGGAGGCTACAGCATGTCTACAACAGCAGCCCCCAGTGCAGTTTGCTCACCGAGGGAATGAGAATCCCTGCTACTGCAGTCATGGCATATCTGCAGTGCACTAGCTCTGCTTGCTGGTACCTGCAGTTGCAGCAGTAATTGCTGGGGAAACAGCAGGGCGCCCAGAGTGGTGCAATGCCCAGCTGCGTTAAGCAGCGTTGAAGAACAGGTTGTCGCACCACCGAAGAGCCTGAGGGTTTGCGCCGAGCTTTAGAGGGTCAAAGCCATAGTCTCCTGGCAACTCCCCTTTCAAGTGCCCAGGGACTTTGCTGCCTGGCAACCACAGTGGCCTGTCGGGTCCAGCGCCAGCCTTAGCAACGACGCCTGCTCTGATCGCCTGCGACGACGCACGCGTTTACGATGTTGTCGGTGCAGTTGCTGCCGTCTTGCCCGGTCAGATCTCATTCCAGTCACCTGAGGACGAGCTGTGCTTGCGCCCTCGACATTCTTGCCAGCGAAAGCGGCCTTCGATGCAGTGAGACTGCTGGTGTGGAGAGTAAACGCAGCCATGGCCTCTGACAGCAGCGAAAGAGGTCCTGGACTTTTAGAACTTGTACCGAAGGTTGGGCACTCCCCGCTGAGGTCGCGCAACCTAGCCTAGCTAATGAACGCTGCAGAATGTACTGTGATGCAAACCATATCGCAAATAGCCGAATCACAATCTGACCCTCTGAGGCGATTAAATTTAGAATCCCAGCTCCCCTGCGCCAGTTGTGTGTGCGAGCAAAGCTATTCGTTCTACTGGCAACATGCAGGTGATCTTGAGGATATAGTGCATGCTTTAACATGTTAGTTGAGGTGGCTGAGCCATCTCAAGAAAGTTGCTGTATATGTAGCACCATGTCTATTGTCTTAGAGATGGCTAGACTAGTTTGTTTAGACACTCAACACTGATATTTCCGACCAGAAAGCTGACAGCCTTGGCCTATACCACCTAGTGTCTTGGCTGAAGATGTAAATTTGCCTCCTCCTCCTACTTTTCTTTTCACTTCAACACTCTGCTCTTACACCTCTGCAAGCTTGCGAAAGCTAGATCTGGTCAAACGAAATGGCTCTAGCGCTGCTGGGACAACTGCAGGCACTCTTGATCACTGCAATGAACTGCTGTCAACAGGATCAAAAACAAGCTTTTGCAACAAGCAGAAAACAGTCTGAAGGAATAAACTAATCTGAGCTGAAAGAACAACACATCATCTGAGGGTTCATTTATCACTCTTCTCTTAGTCAGCACAATGTCAGCCATCACAAGTTACATCACCACTCATCCATTTCCTGCCGCATGCTAGGCAACTTTGGCGTTTTTCGCCTGATGGCTATCCGCCTCCTACTATTCACAATGGGCTGCTTCTCGCGTGCTTTTACTTCCAGCGGACTCACTATCTTAGACCTGTCCTGCTGCTGCTTAGACAGTGCTGACTGACGACTGTGTGCACGGTGGCTTTCCCTATTCACTGTTGTAGCAGTGGATCTGGCACGGGCTGCAGGAGTGGCTGATGCTAAAGTTACTGGTGAAAACTGCTCATCAAGATCCTCATCAATGCTGCTAAGTATAGATGCCTGATCAGGCTGAGAGCTGTGTGATGCTTTAGGGTCTTTGCTGGCAGTTTGCCGGGCACCGCGCTGCGCAACACCATAGGCCAAATCCTCCGCAAGTGCACTTGGTCCGCCCCACTTTTCAATGGCACGTGCCAGATCACACCTGTCATCCACACACAGCAAAAGATTTGCTTTGATCCCTGCCAGTCCCTGTTGTCTCAAGACGTTGAACATGTTGATTGACTGACTGATTGATTTGGAGCTGCTCACGATGATAAGCCAAAGTAGCATGGACCAAAGTGTCTGGTACAGGTACAGCTCTGTGGAGAGCAGCTTTGTTGCCCTTTTCACAGGGCACAACAGGCAAAAGATCATGTGCACTGAGTGCTGACCTGTCTGCTCCACGCACATCTCTCAGTGATGGTACAATGCCCGGTTGCAATCCGTTGGCATTGATGAAGTCATCAACTTCAGACTTGACATTGGTGATGCTGTTCCAGTAGCCCCTAGGGCGTTTGGGAGTGTAGGCCATTGCCCAGCCTATCTGCCCTGCTACTGCCCCATAACCCCCATGTGCTGCAATGGCTCTTTCCAGGTAACCCCTGTACCACACAGATTGCCAGTTGCGAACACGTTGCTTGCTAGGAAAGGCCTAGGTAGCTCAAGCTTTAACTAGTGGCAGCAAGCAGGAGCAGCTGAACTTCCACCACAAATAGCAGGACTGCAATAGACAGGCAGGGTTGACAGCGGGAGACATATATTGAGTGAAAGAGTGAGGGAGTGAGTGAGTGAGTGAGTGAGTGAGCGAGCGAACAAAAAGTGCCAGCAACATGTACCTATTGTCACCTCGGAGCTGAGCTCGTGTTGGCATCCTTTTCAAATCTCCGTAGCACCTTTCCAGCTCTAAAGCCAGAGAGGCAATGTCATTTTGCAGCTCAGCAACAGGGGGCGAGTCGAGCCGCCGCCTGAGGGCTGCAGCTCTGTGCATCTCCCCCTGCCCTTCCAGCTCCACAATCTTGCTGCGCTGCTTGATCTCCTCCACCCTGAATGACACCATGGGACTGATGAGGATGATACCAAGAGGCTGAAGGGGATGATAGCAAGGGAGTGAAAGGACTGAAAGGAATGCTAATAAGGGACTGAAGAAGATGATACCAAGGGACTAAAGGAAAAGACACCAAGGGGCTGAAGGGAATGTCACCAAGGGACTGAAGGGGAGGACACCAAGGGACTGAAGGGGAGGACACCAAGGGATCAAAGGGGATGATACTAAGGGACCGGAGGGGAATGAACAGGTGCAGCAGATGGCAGGTGACATTGCATTGATCTGAGTACAGGCAGAGCAGATGCTTCGCAAACCAATCAACACGCAGCCTGAAGCTCAAGCAACATGGTGTATCTAAGGCGTCCAGTGAGTAGCACCCAGCACATGGGCATCATAACATGTCCATGTGCTGGATGCTACTCACTGGACGCCTTAGATACACAGTGTTGCTTGAGCTTCAGGCTGTAGGTTGACCACCCATGAAAGTTCTATGGACCAGCACTCAGTCACTCAGGCAGAGACTTGACAGCAGCCTAGGTGTAAGCACATGCTGAAAGGTCTTGACACAACCTAACAAGAAGCATTGCCTACACAGTAAGAGACTCACCGCTGCTTGATGGCGCCCAAGTTGAGTGGCAGGTCTTCATACACCATGCGCTCAATGATGGGTTCCACAAGCCCTAGCAGGCGCAATGGGTCCCTGGGGATCTGAACCTCCACTGCATACTTCAGGTGGGTTTGAGGCCTGGACACAGTCCTCCCATCAAGGAAGCGCTTCTGCAGGGATCATAAGCTTCAGCATGTGCACGAGTCTTGTCGTGCACAGCTGTTGCTCTTCTGCTGAGACTCGAGCGTGGTTGGGATTGTGCCTTTGCTTAACTCTTTGCAGAGAGTACCAGGTATTCAGCACTTGCAAGTTGCACCAAAGAAAGGCTGCAATCATGAGGCATTGCAACACCAAAGCATATGCTGATCATCATCACAGTTATGGAAATGAGAGTGATTGTACTATAATGACTTTCAGTGTGACTGCTGTCATTGCCAATGTCATTGCAATTATCACAGTGTCTAAGTGACATGCTAGCAAAGACAGCCAATCACGCTATGGCTACTACTGTCATTTCCAATGGCATTACTTTTACCACAGTACCTGAGTGACATGCTAGCAAAGATAGCCAATCATGCAAAGGTGTGGCATCAGTACAGCTCCAGCAACATGATCCATATTACCTCAGAGTCTGCCTCTTGCAGCAGGAACTTGCCCTGCAGCAGGCTGAAGTCCCCCTGAACCTGCCTGAACTGCACCTCCTTGTGCTTGGTCTCCACCAAGTCTACCACTGCCTCTGCGTGCATGGACATGTACAGCATGTGCTTGTACCCAACCTGCAACACGCACCAGACACACCTAAAACATCTCCACGATGCAGATACACGTTTTTCCTGTCCCCAGGCGTTTCTGAGTTTAGATTGCCAGTGTAGAGATGACGTTTCTGAATGGAAAAAGGCATTTTGGGATTGAAAAGAGCTGAGCCATGTTTCATGCCTGGCATACCACCAGTGCTGTGGCAAGCATGTCGCCATGGGCTTGTGATATTCATCCACACTCATCCACTTTGAACAGCTTGACAATACGCCGCCGCCTCTAGTACTGTTTGCCAAGCTGCTGACCGTAGAGTCGGCAGCTGAGCACAAGGCTTTGAGAGGCAGCTGTCAAAATTGTGTCAGCTGGTTGAAGTGAGAGAGTGTACTGTTACTGTTACTCTGTACTGTTACCTTGTTACTGTTACTCTGTTACTGATGTAACACAAATCTAGACCTGCCGTAATGGGCAAAGGTGCCTTTTCCAAAAGCAATCTGCTCCGATGTTGCAGCAGATGGTGTTGGGCGGTGATAGTCAGTCAAACAGTGTTTGCGGCAACAGTGCACTTAGTCACTAGCCTGCAGTCCATCTCATGGTGTGCATTGTTACCATGCCCATGACGATGCATAAAAACCCAAGCACGTATATAACAGGTACAGTACAGTAAAAGTATCAGGAGTTGCTCTGGTGTGCGCCAGCAGGAACGGGAACGACCATGACAGAACACAAAAGGGCTGTTCTAGCACCGATGCAAGCGTCAAACATGATGCAACTTCTGGAATAGACGCAAGTGCCAAAATTGATGCAAAAGTCAAAAGTGGTACCTGTCTGAGGCGTGTGACTCTGCTGGACATTCCACTGGGTGTCTGCACCCTCTCACAGACGGCCAGATTAGGCACCACCTCAGGCAGGCGCTCATAGTCTGTCAGCACCTCCCACACCTGCAGAACAGTAAGCTGTTGTAGGATGACTGCTTGCTGCACAGCATGCACTGTTGCCCTGACAATCTGTGCTGATCAGTATGCTTGTCAATGTTGCCTGCACTGTCAAATGTTTACATGAGCAGGGAGAGCTATACAGCATGCACTTGACATATCTCGTATAAGAGCAGAATTGGTTGCAATGTGCTGGTCTTGCTGATTCTCAGGGGAGACAGACGGATCGAGGAGACAGATGGCATCAATGGTGACAATCATGAACTCTTGGCATACCTCCTCTGGTGTTGCATCTACTGTAAGAACAGCCACGACTCGACGATGCAACTGGTCAGATTCATCCAGGCGCCTGAGGTGAACTTCAGTCACAGCTGAAGCATCACTCACACACTTCCACCCCACCCCCAAATCAGGGCTGCGGCCCCAGACCCCCACAGGGGCAGGGGCAGAGGGCAACTTCCACCTGGGTTCTGCTGCTACATGGGTGGCCTCTGCCTGAGTGTCTAATGCTGCCTCCTGAGAGAGTAGAGCAGCACATTGTTCTTGATATAGCAAATATTTGTCAGGTGTGCAGATGACATAGACGTCACCCAATTTTAGTGCTCTTTCAAGCATCAGTCAGTTCAGCAGACTTTGCAACCTTGATTTGAACAGCAGTAGAACTGTTGGTCTGCAGGATTCATGAGAATGAAGCAAAAAGTTGCATCACGGAATGGCTCCCACATCACAAAGATGTCATTCTGTGATGCAATTGTATCGTTAGTTGCCAAACTCCTGGTGGATACAAAAGATGTAGGTTGCAACTGTTTGCTTGGTTCACACAAGTCCTGCAGACCAGAGACGGAAATGCCAACTAAGGCTGAGCATGGTAGCCTGACAATGTTGATGCCTGCCAGTGCTACATGGGAATGCAGGCTGCTCAAGGTCTTGCGTACCACCAACCTGAGATTCAGCAGCAGCTTCAGGGCGTTGGTGAGGTAGTGGTACAGAAATCATTCCAAGATACCCCATGCTGTTCATCTTCTGGTTCTCTGCAACATAGATTCTGTGTGGCGAGCATTCATGCATGATGGAGTGAATGCACAATGCAAAGCATGCTATGGTGCAAGGCACATGGCTGCTTCAAAACATGCTGAACTTGAGTCTGTTTTGTGCAGCCAAGCGGTGCCAGCTTGTACCAACAAACAAGAAACATAGACATCATGCCGCAATGCCCTGGTGTGTCATTAGACACATGCACGTGGCCACAAACACAAATGCAGAGCAAGATGTGCTTACAGGGCAGTTGAGAGCTGCAAGGCCACATCAGGAACATTGTTCAACATGTCACTAGCTTTGCCAGAAGCTGTCTTTGAGGCTGGTCTTCGTAAGACTTGCTAGAAGACTTAAATGCACATCCCATCACTCCCATGTTGGCACAGACAGTATGACTTACGCGTGGAGGGACCAATTGTGTCGCAAATGGGTCTGGATGGTCCAGCCTCAGGTAGCTGCTCGACAGCTTCCTGTGGCGCTGCGCCAGCTGTCTGCCAGGGAAGGGTGTCAACTTCCACATCGTCAATGGCTGACGCTGCAAACCTAGGGAACTTGCGCTTCATCTCTGCCACCTGTGAATCATTAGGCTGATGACTGTCCAGACATGATGGTCAGAACACTAGGTCAAAGTCGAAGGTCTTACATATAAGCCTGTGAAATTGCTGTTCATGCAGTATGCATATTGCAGGGACTGCAAGTCAACATGGTGGCCCTGGCAGGCGGTAGCTTACACAAGAGCCAACCATAGGTAGAGGTACATAGCTTCAACACTCTGCAGAAATCTGGCTGGCTGCCATGAACAAAGAGCTGCCGGCACACTACAATGTGCTTTGAATGCAAGGGGCGCGACTGAGCAGGACAGCCACACAATGAGAGGGCTTGCCTGCTCAGCTCTTCTTGCCATGGCCATCATGTTTGCAGGCAGCCCAGCCTTGACAACGCAGGTCACAATGGCTGAGGGAATGGACAGTTTAGGCTCTAGGCTGATCTCATACTTGAGTAGGGTAGTGGTATGTGCAGCAGGGTCAGGCTCCACCACCCATGACCCACTGTACTCCTATACAACACATGACAGTGCAAGGCTGATCCTGCAATGGACACAAGCTGCAACTAGGGCTTGCCACAACAGCATTCGACAGGTTCTTCTTTGAGATCCTGCAGCCAAAGACAAACAGCAGGTGATCACTAAAGAGGCCACAGTACCAACCTTGAAATCGCCCTCAATTGCTTTGAAGCGTAGCTCCTTTGCTCCCATAGCTTTGTGAACTTCCACACATTCTAACACAGCTTCTGCTTCCAAGCGCCAGAAGACAGACTGACTACAGCCTAATTGTTGCAGGTGTATGCGCCCAGGAGTGGTAGTTGGGAGACGTTTACTGGCTATCAGGTTTGGAACAAAATCTGCCAGGTGATCATAGTCTGTTATTACACGCCAGACTTGCTCTACGCTAGCATGTACTCTGACTTCGGCAAAGATGCGCTTCCTCGGATGGTGATCCATTTGAAAAACGCGCACACCCTTGGTGCCAGAGTCCACAGCAGCTGCACAGAAGGCAGCATGTTCTTGAGACAGGGATGGCAAGGTGCAAAGAGTCTCTTGCCATGTTATGAACGCCAAATGCTGAATGCGGCAAATGACAAGTGACAGATGACTGAATAGCTGATGTGACTTGAAGTCTACCAAGCTCAGCCGTGATCTGCAACAATAACTGTGTGCGACAGTGTGCAATGTTTGGACCAGCTTGAACACATGTAATGATACTTGCAGTTCAGGGATTCAACGCACCCTCCCATCCTGAAGAAAGAGCTTGAGGGCAGCAAGCCCTCTCCGCACGTCTGTTGCGTAACACTTGCCGAGTGTCTGTCAAGCCTTCGCCGGTTGTACACTGACGGAAAACGGCAAACGATGACTTTGAGTAGTTGCGAGCTTGTTTCACACAATGCTGTGCCGACGTGAAAGCCCTGAAGCCCGCGCAATTTCGCAAGAGTATGTTAGCGTCGACGAAACCGGTCATCTGCGGAGGACCAGCCCTTGTGCTGTCGGCGCACTGGGGACAAAGCGCGCTGACAAACGTGGATGTTGCAAATGCAGATCGGTCTTGTCGTCAGCAGCAGCGCAAGCACAATCCAAGGCAGTTGGTGAGGTAATCCTTGCTGTGAACCTCGAACCGTTCTGTTACTGCGTACCGTCGGTCCTGACCGTAGCAGGACAAGAAGCAATTTGGGCGCTGATGGCATTGATTTTGTGCTGCAGAAGTAATCTCTGCAGCCAGGTTACAAATTCTCTGAAGACAGGTTTGCTCGGCAAAAATTTCGAGAACATTCAGACAATTCCAGTGGGACTACATGTAAAGACACATATTATGTCAAACCAAGATAATCAACAGTATATCTTTCGAAACATGAAATTATTATTGTAAACATTACTAGAACTACAGAGCAGAGCAGAGCAGAACAGAACAGAACAGAAACATGCATCGCCAGCAGATATATGTATGCCTAACTGACCAATAGGATGCATGCATGTGTGGGTTGAGACAACTGACAGCGGAAGAAAAGCACCAAAAAACTGTCACACGCATTGTACAAACAAGTGCTTGGGAACATTAGCCTTGAGCCGGCGCATCTGATTGAGCTGACGCAACTTCTTCCCACTGTCTGAAATTGGCCAGGACACCATCCAGCATGGGTTGCGAATCCTCAAATAGGTCTGCCATGGCTTTGAACAGAGGAATACCCACAATGTTGGAGAAGCCCAGCTGTGCACCCAAGACATCGTCAGAATTGAGCAGGGCCATCAGAACAATATGCAGATGCGTGTGCACATGCATCAGCACACAGCACACATGCCAAAGTCAGCAGCAATCAGGGCTGGAGTCTGAAGGCATATGGACTTCCACCCAAGTCATTCAATGCAGGCATGCAGACAGAGGCAACGACAGACATGGTAATGCCTTATGTGAGTGCTGACCTGTGACCTGGTCATACCCCCCTGCATGGAGCGGTCCATGAGGGGGCTCACTGCCAGCCCAGCCCCCTTCTCCTTGTCCCCCTGTCAGGCAAGCCACCCCTCAGCACAGCACAGCACAGCACAGCACAGCACAGCACAGCACAGCACAGCACAGCACAGCACAGCACAGCACAGCACAGCACAGCACAGCACAGCACAGCACAGCACAGCACAGTAGTACTTACAAACACCACGACTTGTCAAGTGCAAGCTTTGTTTGCAAACCATGGCAAGCATGAGCTAGGGTGCTGGCATTGCATGATCAACACAGCTTCTCTGCAGAAGAGGTTTTTCCTGTTGGTATGAATCTGATGAGAAAAGCTGCCTCTGTTGCACCTATCATCATCAGCTAGGGAATGAATGTTGTGCATGTCTGGCAAGTGGGATTGAGCATGGGACGCACTTGTCGGAAGAACTCCTCCTCCAGTTGGAAAGCCCAGCGCTTGTGAGTCTTGGGGTCCACTGCCAGGTGACCAATGTCAGCACACTTCAGCACCATCTGCAGAAATTGTTGCTTCTCATTTGTCATGTCACATTGTCACGTGAGGCTTGTCGAAGTCAAATGCAGCTGTCACATGTCGTACGCAGCTGTCAGATGTCAGATGCAGCTGTCAGATGTCAAATGTGGCTGTCATGTGGTGCTAGATCAGCATTCAGCTGCAGACGAGCAATTGCAAGCTCAACGCTTGCATGTGATTGCACCACGCACAGTGGTTGATCAAGTGAGACACCCTAGTGATGCTTTGATAGTTTGGGAAGGAGTAAAAGAAAAGAAATATCCCTTTTGTTTATCAAAAAAATGCAAAAAAGGTATTACAAACGAACAAAAAAAGGGTATCTTCATACACTGTATTCTTGTAGACTTTATAAATGGGGAAGAGGAAGGCATAAGAATGGGGCCAGGAGCCTCATTGGTCCTGGTGGGATGGCGCCTTCCAAGAAGGGAAGCAGACATGTGTACAGGAGGAAGAGGTGCACCTGATAGACCAGCGTCTTGTCCTCTACTTTGACATTCTCCCAATCTGGCATCACATGAGCACCTGTCCCTCCTGAGCTCACTGGCTGTTCCTTGAAGGCAGACTGCATCCCCACAAGACGCAATGACAAGCCCAGTTGCGCTGTCACCATCAGAGGCTGAGGCAGCTTTGCATGTGCTCTGTGTGGATCTTGCGCGTGTCGTGCTGGTTAGCAAGGTGTTGCAGATGCACCTTATGCAGGAGTGCTGCTGAGCATGATGCAGGACATGAAGTACCAGGCTGAAATGATTAGATGGATCAATGGGCAGCAAATAAAGCAACAGCCAACAAGCATGAGCCATTGAGCAAGCCAAGATTACCAACAATGCTGTTGTAATGGAAGTTTTGCAGGCTGAAGCATATCATTCTGCTGTTCAGACAACAACAGTCGATGTGCACCCTGATTAGCATGGCCCGGTGGCTGACCTGGAATCTGGAAGTGATGTCAAAGTGCTTCTTCATGTCAGTCCCCAGCACTTGGTTCACGCAAAATGATCGCGCATGGGCTACGGTCTCTGACCGCATCATGTCAAGCTGTAAGACAAGCAAGACAGCAGTTACTTCTGCTTGCAGATGAGACGCAGCAGATGGCATGAGTGCCTGTCTTGACCATGCAACATGCACAGACTATGGATGCAAACCCATATGAAATGCTCCTTGTTGTGCAGCCAGCGCCGGAGGAGCAAAGGCACATCTGTGGTGCAGCACATCTCACCGCAATGTATGCATACTCTGGCTCCAACAGAAGCTGCGCAGCAGCAGACAAGTGGTGGTTCTCCAGAGGGGACTGATCATTGTAGCGCATGGCTAGCGGGTGGGAAGTCTTGATCAGAAAGTCATTGTTCAAGCCTCCATGCTCGTAGTCGTGTACTGCTGCAGACCAGTAGGAGGACAGCTGCTGGGTTATGGAAATGAGGCCGGACTTGATGAGACCGCCATAGCACAACAGCATGTGTGTCATTTGCACCACTGATGCTGCATGGATACTGCAGGCAGGCACAAAGAGCTGTATGGCCAAGGCTCCATGACAGACAGAGTGCTCCCGTCTATACTACTTCAACAATGAGATTTGCACATGTACTAGGGCCAGCTTCATGGTCAAGGGGACTGAACATTGCAACTTATCTGCATGCAACTTTGGGGAACCCTTCATGAGGACTGCAGCCCTGCTTGGACAGATGACATATCACACAAACAGCAAGCATGTTGCAAGCAAAGATGCGAGCTCTTCCTCGTGCATCCTCCATTTCATGAGGTCAACTTGAGAGCTACTCTTGCATTTACGGATGCACACCTGGTAGTGCAGAATGTATTGGCTCAAAACAGACCATAACATGTGTGGATGCTGCTGGTTGCTGTTTGCACATGCAAGGTGGGCTCCTGCCTCAAACACAGGCCTGTGAGCATGCACTGCTGCTGTATAAGCCATGTTTGGCACGTCTGCACCTGTTGTGGCAGGGTTAAATACCTGCTGTGGTACGACTAAATACCTGTTATGCAGGCTTAAGTAGCTGTTGTGGTAGGAGTCAGTACCTGTTGTGATAGGGGTTTTCAGCCGAGTAGCCGCTCTCAACCTTCTGCAGGAACTTGCACAGCTTGCGCTCATCCATTTGGAAGTGGCTGATGAGACTGGCTTGCTTGTACAGGTGGAAGGTGAGCATGGACAGGGTGGTGCCTGGGGTTGCCTCAGCAAATGCAAAGATGTCAAACTGCCAGTTGTTCTCAGCGTCCTGCAGTACAGGTGTTTGCCAGTCAGGCAGGCACGCAGTCAAGGAGCAGGAGTGCTGTGATCAGCATGTTGCTGAGAGAGGCAATTGGGGTACAATGAAGCCTTCACGCTTCATGGGTATGTGACAAAATAGACAAGATGTGGTAGGTTTCGCAGACAATCTCACTGATCATGCGTCTACATGGCAGCTTAGCAACAGTCAGCCCAAGTGGGTTTGAATAAGTCATGAGATGCAAAAGCTGTGATGACCACCGAAACTACAACAAGTTGCTGGTCTTGATTTCCATGGTTGTCCAGTTTTGCAGCGTGCCAGCAGCATGATAACAAAGAGGTGCTGTGATGCACTTGTTCTTGATTGTGCTGCATCCCAGAGAATACAGACCAGGACAGATACAGATTGAGATACCACTCCAAAAGCAAATGCATGCATAGTACTGGGGGCATGAAATGAAGTGACAGACATGAAGACTGCACAGGCAAAGCTAACGAATCATCCCGGAATAGCTTGACCCTGAGCTCAGAGTTGCAGTGTGGGTGATGTGTGTCAGCAGCCAGGGCTTGTGCTGTGCGCCACGTCTTGACCTACCTGCAGCAGTCGCTCTATGGCCGGCGTGATGGCAGCTGGAATGAAAGTACTGCCACTGCCAGTGCCAGCAAAGCTTGTAGACTCCACCAGCCATGTTTCTGCTGTGACTGGCGCACTTGTAGGGGTACCCTGTTGAGCAAGAAATGGTTTGATTGTAAGTGTTTTCCATGCAAACAATGACAACATGTACTCTTGTCATTAAACCAAGACTTATCAAACAGAGTGCAAACACTTGGGAATTTTTCTTCTCCAGTCAGAACACCATCAATATATATGCTGAGGGAGGGCCACTCATGGCCTGCTGTTCATGCGCCATTGTTTGACTGACTGGCATTGCCTCTTGGACAGAATACATCACAAACACAACAGCATGCCTCCAACTGCATTCCTGCTTGACACATTGGTAGATGGGCATCAGTGGACAGCAAACTTGAACATACACGCTGTGACTGCAAAGATCTGTTGAAGGCCCTGACAATGGAACCCCAGGTCTGCCCATGTGTGTTGAACAATGCACAAAGACTTGATATTACAAGGTCAGCATATGCATCAAGCACCACCTCGTGATGCATGGCGCGAATGAATTGAATACTGCAACCGAAGTGGACAATGTGCAATGACTGAACAAGCCACGACCAGGTGTTAGGCTGAGCATGCTACGCAGGAACAGACTGGCAAGATGAGTGAGTCAAGCAGAACCACCCCTGGACATGCTCAGTTGGCTAGGCAAATTGCACCAACAAGCTTGACTTCAGTTTGCTCAAGCTCGAGGCTGTACAAGCCTGCAACACTGAAAGAGCAAAAACAAAGGGAAGCAAAGGAGAGACAAGGCAAGGAAAGCACTCAGAAGAGCAGAAGGAAAGGAAGTAAACCCATTCAGAAGTCAGAAGGAGAACTGGGCAGCCCAATATATTATTTTATTGATACTTGGTTTGTCATTAAATTGATGCTGAAAGGCGTAGGCGTTTCTTTTCTTTTTGTCAGAAAGAGAAGACAGGCGGACCTGCAGCAGTTGCAACATGGATTTGCCCACGTCAGCTCCCATGCGCTTGTCCTTCATCAGCTGCTCCTCCAGAGCCACAGGCTGGCGTAGGTGGGTGCCAGACTCACTCAGCAGGTGGTACAGATTGATGACTGCCTCTACTGAGGGCACAGTAGCCTACAATCAAGCAAAGAACCGTGTCATAGAAAAAGAAAAGAAAAGCAAAGACTACGCCTTTCGACGTCAATTTATTGAGAAGCCCAGTATCATACCGGGCTGCCCAGGACTGTGTCATACCAGGTTTCTTTCATCCTGTAGACAGACCAAGGCCTGGTGTTATGAGAGATGCAAGCAAGTATAGCTGTCTTGGCAACTTCAGGCCTGCTGTATGATCATGGGGCATTTGCCAACCTCAGCAAGTGCTGCAGCAGGGCTTGATTGTTGGATAAGCACTGTTGATGACATTTGCATCGTGCTTCACACATGCCACAGATCACACATTGGCTATGCGCTGGAAGGTGGAACGCTGCTGTTGCACATACCCTGAAGACATGTGAAATGCATGATTGATAATAAGCTGCACAGGAAGCTTGTGTTCACTTGCGGTAAAAGCAACAATGCCCAGGAATAGCTGTAAAAGCTGCACCAAATGTTGGAACCCACCAGTGCATATCCTCTGATTGCCAGAACAGGACCTCATACAGACAGCTGCTCAGGACTGACCCATGTGCTCAATGCAGGAATGATTGAATGGAAATGTACCTGAGTGATGAAGGCATGCAACATGTTCAACACTTTCTCTATAGGCGTCTCCGCATCAAAGCTGGAACTGGTATGCTCAAATTTGTCATGCATGAGAACCTCCATGCGCTCTGTGAGTGTGTGCGTCTCCTGCTCCAGTCTCACCCTCTCCTCTTGCATGTCTACCGAGCGTTGCTCCAAGGCCTGGTTGTGCCTGTAGCAACAATACCCAATTGAATCACTGATGAGTTGCAATGTTTCCTGTCTCCAGCTGATCAGCTGATTCCTTGATGGACCCTGCGTGTCATCCCTATCTACCCAAGTCTTAATCAGAGTTGGTCTGATGCCAGTTGTGTTAACGCATTATCAGAGCTTAAAACAGCCTAGCATCAGAGGGTGGAGACTTGTTCAGGGTCATATAGAAAAGAAAGAAGAGCAATTTCTTGGTTCTTTTGCTTGATTCTGGGTAAACGTGTGTACACGCACACGCCTAGCAGGCCGCAGGTCAGCACACTCTGTACAATACCAGCCAGCAAACACTCTTGGCACGGATAAGTAGATCTGCTCTGCACAAGAAAGCATGCATGCCTGCACACCTTTGCAGTGCTTCTTGCTGCGCTGACAGCTGCATTTCTGTCTCCTTCTGTTGGGTGATGTATTTCTTCACCAGCACAGCAGGCGAGCCGTCAACAGGATCCTGGTAGCAGCAGAGAATTACTCAGGTCCAGGTTAATCTCCAGGAATGCATTAAATTAAATATCGTATTTTACAGTTTAAAAAAAGGAATATGTATGAGGGCAGCGTCATCTGTTAGTATGCATGCCATGGCCTGGCCAAAAACTTGATATACTGCATGTGCTGCCCCCCCCAAGCAGTGGCCATCCATTGTGCATCTGAGCATCGGTAGCATCATCCAAAGCAGGGAATGAAGAAGCAGATGGGGGCCTCAGGCAGGCATGTAGTCCAGGTACAAGACTGTCAATTGACCCATTGAGCTGAGACTTGAGGCGACTTTGCCCAAGGTTGCCAGAGGGAGAGAGAGAGAGAGATTACAATGCCTTCGTCAGCCAACAAGAACGGGCACGTGGTAGCTCCAAGGGCCTCGCTTGTTCAGCACTTCGCTCTCTGTCCTCCTCTCACCTGTTCGAGTATCCGCGCTCAAGAGCGCTTCGACTAGTGATCTGCTAAAATACGTGTTACGTCTCATAAACTCTGACCTTCTGCAACGTGCAAGAACTCTTTCACACAACACAAGGCTGTGTCCTGTCGCGTGTCATTCTCGCCAGAAGTAGACTTGACAAACCTTGCAGTCCAAGGGAATGTGCTCATGGCTGTTATACAGTATAGCAAGTGACCTCACTTCGCGGCGTTGTACACGCGACGGCAACCCTGCCGCACTGGCAGGTTGTGTGTTGCAGCACTAACAGCAACTGCAGCTACAGTGACAGTGAAGTGTCTCATGGCACTGAAGCATCTGCAGCTACAGTGACAGTGAATTGTCTCATCGCCTCCAGGAAGGTTTTTGCGGGGGGCTTGCCAGGCCAGGTTAACGCACGCTCAAGCAATGATTGCAGTAGTTAGGAAATACTGTGCGACACGTGAAATTCAAAGCTGCCTCACTTGTGAGCATTTCTTTGCAAGCGACCCTTGTGCAGCACCTTTGTTTGTAACAGGATAGATACTGCACCGTGTGTGTGAAGTTGTAGCTTACAGCTTTTTGCAGCTCAAACGGGAGGTGAAGTTGACTTCAAGCATGCGTGCACGTGATGGTTTGGTCTGTGTAGTCAAGTCACGTCACTTGTTGGCCCTTCAAAGTGAAGCCACTTTTGGCTTATAGCAGCCTACCAGTCCTTGTCAAAGTCTGTTGTGCTCCTTTTC
>JAABUK010006151.1_pt1 | contig 18125 bp, 18 predicted proteins | sample 5559141 | NCBI WGS metagenome assembly JAABUK01 (sample SAMN10711869, study PRJNA513367) | rock metagenome | isolation source: Antarctica rocks | place: Antarctica: Victoria Land, Pudding Butte nord | collected 2016-01-03 | reverse complement strand
GCCTGCGCATCGCTCGCCAGATCGAAACGGGCGCCGTGCACATCAACAACATGACCGTGCACGACGAGCCGAATCTGCCGCATGGGGGCGCGAAGAAGAGTGGGTTTGGACGGTTCGGTGGGAGTGTGGGATTGGATGAGTTTCAGCGGTCGAAGACGATTACGTGGGCTGATTAGCGGGGGAAAAGGGGGGGGGGGGGACGGAGGAGGAAGGAAGGGTATGAGAGGATAGTAGCTGGCGAGGGCAGGATGAGAGAGTTGGGGATGTACCTAGAGATGCACAAACGTGATCAAAAAAGTTGTAAGCAATGACCTCAATAAGCACAGTGCGAGTCTCCAAGTCTACATACTGCAATTCGTCTGTAGACAGGATGCAAAACAAAACACCACACCAAATTAACCCCCCTAAACCCCTGATTACCCCTAACTGACACGGAAAATCCAAGGCGTATAAATTATAAACAGCCTATAGTCAAGTCACTGCTAAATCCAATAGATCAAGAGTATTATACCCATCAAAACACCTTCAAATCCGCAATACATCCCCCTCAGCCCCTCGCGCATCCATCCTCCAAAAGCTAGCCCTAGCAAACGAAAGCATATCATCAGACCTATATCCTACCGACTAATCTCAGCTAGTCCCTAGCAAAAACCCCAGAAATGCATCCCCTTTCAGGATATCAGATGAGATCTACCAATAGTACTCCCAAACTCTTCACATATCTATGCTGAATATCGATAGGCAACTGGGTTTCTAGGGTTTGGGCAATTTGGTGTTTCGGATCTCGTCTACAGCTCTACGGATGGATGGCCGTACAAGTCTCAATAGTAGCTGTACCGATTCTCATAGCTACCTTACCCTACCGAACCAAGTCACCAAAACCCCAATGGATACTTGTACACCACCTCAGAAAACCCAAACCCAAAGCCTCCACAGCATAAGTCCTATCTATATACATGAACCCATCATCGTCGACCGTCGTTATCGTACAAAGCAAAGTAGCAAACCGCGCAAGTGGGGTATTGTGAAACCAAAGGCTTGTACCAGAAGGTCGAAAAGCCGCCAACGCCCCCAAAACCAACCGTCGAATGCAGATGCTTCCACGGATCAATGCTGATGCCACTGACAACACAAACTTCCAGAATGAGTAAACTACAAACGCGACCACGACCGCCCCAGATCGAGGTGGGATTTGTTCCCTCGACTAAGGATTTTCGAAGTCCGCCGGACCCAATATTTCTGCAAAGGTGATGCTTCCGTAGCCCGAATCCATGCCAGTCGTATCATAGCTTGTCCCAGAACGTTGGGAAGCCTCCTCAGTACAATCAGGATGATCATGCTTTTGCTGCCTCCGGCGCTGTTCCTTGAGCAAAGGTTCATTCTCCCGGGGGCGAGTGTGCTCCAATACCGTAAGACGTGGCGGGTTGGCTGCGAGAAGAGTGCCTGGACCATGCTTAACGGCCATTCCAACAGCGAGGATGATCGCGATCGAGAATTGGAACCAAAGGCGGAACGTACGGCGAGAGGATGGTTCCTCACAGTCTTTGCAGGGGAAGCGATGAGGTTGTATTCTCGAGCCCGACGAGGGACTGATCGACGGAACCACCCGACTTGAGATATGCGGAGGCGAAAGCCAAGATTCCCTGTTGTTGTGCGTACCACCATAATCCCTGAAATAGTGTTCATTCGTCGTGCTCCTACTCGCTTGTGCAGAAAAGTGCTGCCAGTCGAAGTCTCGCGACGAATCGGCCTCTACTATTCCGATGTCAGCCCACCGTTTCCGTTTGCGCCAACGGGTACCGTAGACCAGACCTAAGAGCCACCATGCCATACCACCCAACCGTTTGGAGCCTTGTGACCATGCGTTGGCGAGGAGTCGCCGTGCTAGAATATAGGGGTCTTGCTTCGTTTGGGTAATGACGTTGGTAAGGCGAGTGAATAGGCCGTGTGCACGCTCGCTTGTGAGAGCTGTTGAAGAGGGAGCTTTGAGTGAGGAAGGTGTAGCGCATGCACAGGTGATCTTTTGCTGGATTGGTGATGGTGTGTTTTCCGAATCCGCTACTAGGCGTCGTTGCCGAGAGTGGAAAGCTATTGGTGGTAGTCTCGACGGTGTATAATCCATGCCATTCATCGTCTGTCCAGGCTGCTCATCATCTTCGACAGGTATTAGATCATCCTCGTAAATTTCAAGGTAATCAGTATCAGCCTTAGCCTGGGCCCCTGCGGCTTGCTTTATTTCAGCTTCTTCAAGCTCTTTCTGCAGACTTCTCGGTCGCGACCGTCTCTTGCTCTTGTCTGTTGGTATTTCCCTAAAACCCATCGATTGCTCTCCATCATCGGGAGACAGCGACAGCGTTCCTTGTCGCTCATTGTTGACGTGGTAGTCAGTGTCTCTGAATTTACCCTCAAGCGCCTTCAGGGTCTGCTCTTGTGCCCACGAGGCAGAGCGTTCAGACCTGGGTGGGTCGGGAGTAGAATGCGTCGAGTCATCGCCGAAGGTCGATAGAAAGGCCGAGGTTGGATCAAGAGAGACGGCAGAGCAATCTCGTCGCGCCGTGGCCTCTATCGATGGGTAGATTGGTGCTGACGCCGGTATTGAAGGTACGACGGCTGCAGAGGGTAAGATCAGAGGCTTTAAGGAGCTGGAGCCCGAGGGGAAACGACGCATTTTCCGCTGCCTGGTGGTAGATCCGGGCTCCTGTTCAGCTGAATCCCATGATATCGGTCTAAACGAGCCACTCGATCGCATCGACATTGATCTCGACGTGGATGATGTGGCCGAGCGAAATGAAGCCGAGGCTCTTGATCTCCCGTCGAATGAGCCGGACTGCCTCGTATAGCGCGGAGACATTGTGTCTTGGTTGCATACTGGTGACTGAGGGTTTTCTTCGCCAATCTCTGTTTCTGGTTCATCTTCCGGGCTCTCAACAATGTTTAAAGGCGATCCCAGACTCTGAGATCGTCCGATAGCTGACTCCGACACCGTAGCTAACGACAGCCGTAACCCTCCGGGCGATGGTGGGATCCTAGGAAGCATCGACCTGGGCCTTGGTGTTCGCTTAGAAGGATCACGTCTGACTGGGGATGTCGAAGCTGAGGAGACGTCGAATTTTGCAGGCGACTGTACAAGAAGATTCGTCAAGGCCTCAATCCTCCTTTCCAGGCTGACGTTAATAGCTTCGAGCCCTTCTAGATCCCTTACCCTCACACGCATGCTCTCAACTTCCCATTCAAGCTCCGCGGTCCGAGCATCCTTCATCTCTAGCTCGTCTTCCAATATCCGCATGCGGCCCCTCATCTCGAGATCTGCTTCCAAGCGCTTGTTCCTCTCTTCCTGAACCCTAGCCTCGAATCTCTTTTCCCATTCGGCGTTGTCGTGCTTGAGACTGCGATTCTCCGTGGTCAGTGTCCGAAGCTTTGCACTGCGGAGTTTGCTCGTCCTGGGTGAAGGTTGCCACTCGAGCTTAGCATGAGCCGAAGCCAGTTCGGATTCGAGGTGTTCGATGTACGTAGCTGCCTCGGAGCTCAACGACCGGTTCTTGGCACGGGTAGAATTGCGGCCCTTTACGTGCTTAAGCAACGGAGTGCTTGGAGGCGGGGGAGTCTTCTGATTCAGGGAGACCTCGCGTAATTGATTCATTCTCGCGGGGGTCATGGCTGACGTAGCCGGAGAGCAGTTGTTGCTTCCCTCGTTGTACCAAGACGTCTCGCTAGCATCGTCCTTGCCCGTGATCGTATTATCCTCAAAGATGGCTCCAGGTGCCGGGCTTGGTGAGTTCCGCTTCTTCCTTGTAGATATTTTATGGATCTCCTGTAGAATGTTGACGGGGCTTTGTGGCAGATCCTCGCCGTACAACATTCGCTTCTCGACGCTGGCGGGACTGTTCTCGCTGTTCACTGGACGTGTAAAGGGTTCAATGCCATTTGTTGAAGCACCCAAGAGAGGACTGATGCGCCGGAAAGAAAGGACGGGACCTCTGAAGCCGGTGTTGCGCAGTTGTAGCCGTCTCGTCTGTTGACTGAGACCGTCCTTTTGCTGTTGCGACGCCAGCGTTGGCGACGATGTTATGGTGCATGATGCGTAGGAAGTCTCTGGTTGCGCAATTGATGGTGCATGTCGTGCATCAGGCAACGGATGGGCATGCAAGGAATGCTCCATGCTCTGCGATGCATTCCTCAAGCTCGAGAGCTGGAACTAACGCGATTGGAGGAGGCTCCGGAGGGAAAGTCCGTGCCTCGGACCCACGATTCACTCATGAAGTGGTCCTCAATATAAATCCCACCTTGTGCTAGATGATGCAAGTCATTGTTTAGCTAAGGATGGGCTGGGGGCCAGTGCAAGTGCAATTGCGTGGTGTTGAATTGGAAGGTCCGACATTGGTTTGTTTGTTTCGATTTAGGGGAAATTTCCTTGGTGGGGCAGTGTTGCCGTTGCTGGTGCCGGCAAAAACTTGCCAAGCCGACGCCGACTCCAAATCAGAAGATTCCGTCTTTAACGCCATGCCATGGACAAGGGAAGCCTCCGAGCATCTCTGACCATCACCACTGTGACATGGCGCATCTAATCGTCAAGGACCGAGATTCAATATCTCACTAACATCGGACAGCGGCCACTGCAATTCGGTTTCGTGATGATTCTCCTTTGGCTCATTCATACTCTCCATTCTCCACTCTCCAAAAAGCTCTGTTTTTGTTCTCCACTATCATTATTAAACATGTATGATTTCCTGCAAAGTCTATATTGACGGCTGCTGCTTCTCCAGTTTTTTTCAAGAATGTTCTGGCGCTCAGTGAGAGCATGGATCTCCTCCGTCGGCGAGGGACTCGGGTCATGCTCAATTGCTCACCACTAGTAGGAACGCACTGCTAGCAAAGAGCCTCTAGCATGAGATCTCCCAAAGCATCATCTCGTCCTGTTTTTGGCTCCAATAGCAGCCAATCAAGATTGCTCCATGATGCATTCTTCACGTGGAGGCTGATAGTGCTGAATAGCTGAAACGTTAGCCGCTGACTACCGAAATGAGAAATCGAATCCTTCAGCCCCTCCAACTTCGGCCTGCTAGGACTATTCTACACCCAAGTACCTTATATACAAGTCTGCGCCATCCAACATGTCTCTGCGTCATTGCCCTCCCAATCATTGCTGCACGGTAACGTTCGCGAGGTGTTGGTCGCCGCAACTTCCACGCAATGGCTCTGTACGCGATGAGGGTCGTCACCATGCTGTGGCTGGTGCACAATGCCACACAAGTACTCGCAGACCTCAGTCCTACAGGAGGAGTCACTATGACCGAGATCTATACATCGGGTCAGAATGGCGCCGCATCAGCAATCACCTTCTATCCCGTCATATACCCAGGCGCCGACGATTTGAATGTTATGACCCGGAGTAATTATAGTGCATACACCACCACAGCACCACCATATGTTTACGGTCCAAATGATTTTATAGATTGCGATAGTTGTGAGTGCCTGAGATTGAGACCCAAAGGTGCCTGGCTGATGTTCTGGTACGGACTCTAAATCGCGCTCTCTTCCTGCGACTCCGACCAGTCTTCCTGCATCCGGTACGGCACCAACATACCGGAACGGATCAACGCTCAACGGAACCATTACCGTACCAACGTCCAGGACGGGACCAATCACCATAGCCCCTCACGTAACCATTACTCCGCCCATACCCTTCGAAGAGTACTGGTGCTCCTCATATGCCTCCGCAGTTCCAGACAGCGCCTTATTGAGTTTCCAGAACAATGGAACCAATCGCCCTCAATTTCACGGTTTAGATCCCAGCGCGAAGACTGTCTGTATGTCTCTCGAGGCGGAAAACTACAGCAAATGGGCTACCACTCATGCTCCCTCTACTTCTGTGGGAGGCTTCTGGAGCGCAGTAAAACCTGTCGTCTGGACCCCTACGCTTACGCCACCGTGCTGTAATACATTCTGTAATCTCGTTGTTCCAAGCGCTCAAATGCAATACGTAAGCTTTGGTATCTTACTTAATTCCTCCCACTAAGACGAATTCCTTGCGAGTCATAAACAAGTTCCCGGCAACAACAAGTCTTATAGAGCAACATCCTGCATTGATAAACACACGCTGACTTCGAAAAACCCCCAGTGGCCGACTCCCGCACCGGCTGCCATGAAGAATAGAACCACTTTTGTTGGGCCTGATGGATTTACCTTGTAAGCGAAACTATGCTCATTTCCTGGCTTGGACATGGTAATTCTAATTTCTTTAGTACCTCCCCTTCGGTCTATGTGTTCTATAAGGGTATCTCCGCTACCAACGATTGTGGTCAGACCCTAGGCAGTACCACCGTCGACTTGACACTCTCCTATGCGCCATCCGACATGATCACATTCAGTAATAGGAGGGAAGGCGGCTACACGTATAAGACCATTGATTTTGCGACCATTTGGTCCAATTGCACTGACAGATACACATACTCAAGTCAACCTAGCCCTCCTTGTGCCAAGACTATAACCACTGAGGAAGCCAATTGCGATGCCCAGATTTCTAGTATTGGTGCAAGCGCACTGTTTTGGCAAGAGCATTGCTACCCACAGCTTTCATTCCCGCCCACAACTCGCTTGCAGGAATTGAATACAGCTTGGCAAATGTGTGATATGGGAAACGTGGACACCTCCATCGTCGGCGTCTTTGACCCCCCACGGGCATTGAAGCCCGGTACTGCTATGGTTGCCCCTGCTACAACAGAAACCGCGGGTCTTCCTATTCCACCAATCGCCCAGCCTGCTTCTCAAGCTGTGCCGTCGCAGCCAGAGAAGACTGCTTCGCCAAGCGCCGCCCAAGTCGGCAATGATCCATCCAGTAACACAAATGTTAATCCACCCGCAGGGGCTGGATCGCCCAAGCAAGGAGGAGCCGTTGACCCTTCTAATGGAGCTCCCCCGACACAGACCTCAAAGGGACAAGATCCACAACAGGCAGGAGAGTCAAAACCGCCCGTACCGGCTCCCATCAATGCACCCAATCCTAATTCGCCCGCTGCGAATGCGCCTGTTGGCCACCAGCCTGGTACTAACAATCAGCCCCCTACTAATAATCAACCTGCTACCAACAACCAGCCCGCCGCTGGCAATCTGCCTGTTGCAAATCAAAGTCCATCAGATCCCAATAATGAATCTGCGGCCCAGATGTCTGCGTTGCATCAAGCGCTTGCACCAGCTCCCGCCGCTAGTCCTCAATCTCCCTCACAGCCAAATGGAACACCACAGCAAGTGGCAGGCTCGCCAGCAAATGCTCCACCATCGGCCAATTCTCCCGCTTCCAATGGAGGGTCCCAGCCGGCCGAGCCTGCTTCAAACCAGAATCAAGGCGCGGACTCCCCTTCGAGTGGGTCAGCGAGTGGAGGCTCTCAGCCTGCAAGCGGAGGATCTCAGCCCGCTAATGGGGGTTCCCAGGCAGCCAATGGCGGGACTCAACCAGCGAGTGGAAGCTCCCAGCCTGCAAGCGGAGGATCTCAACCAGCTAATGGGGGTTCCCAGGCAGCCAATGGCGGCTCTCAGCCTGCAAACGGAGGCTCTCAACCCGTCAATGGAGATTCCCAGGCAGCTAATGGCGGGACTCAACCAGCAAGCGGAGGCTCCCAGCCTGTCAGCGGAGGATCTCAACCCCCTAATGGGGTTTCCCAATCAGCCAATAGCGGCACTCAACCAGCGAGTGGAGGCTCCCAGCCTGTCAGCGGAGGATCTCAACCCGCTAACGGGGGGTCCAAGCCAGCGAGCGGAGGCTCCCAGCCGGTAAGCGGAGGATTTCAATCAGCCAATGGGGGTTCTCAGCCAGTCGGTGGGGGCTCCCAACCGGTCGTCCCTGCTCAAAACCAAGGCTCGAGTCCACCCTCGGATGGGGCAGCAAACAGCGGAGGTTCATTAGCAGGACAAGTTGCGCAAAACCAAGGTCCTAGTCCAGCAAAGCCAGTACCTGCGGCCTCGCCGCCACCCCAATTCGTCATCCCTGTTGCAAGCGGAGAAACTTTATCAGGCGCAGTCATCAATTCAAATTCAATAATACTAGCAGGCCCATCGGGCGGAGCGACAGTGCAGGCGGGTGCACCAGCTACGCAAGTTCTAGGCCACACAATATCCATAGGTCCTGCAGGATCAGCAGCTATTGTTGATGGACAAGTGCATGCCTTGACCATGCAAACACCTGCTGCCATCAATAACAACAACCAAGCTGCGGTGACGCCAGGAAGTAGCCACGACGCTCCATTACCAGTAGGAAATTCGCAAAACCAGCCTGTAGCAGGACCTGGTTCATCAGCTCCCCAGCAGAATAGTGGTGGCCAAGGATCTGTTGCCGTCGCACCAGCGCAACCATATACAAGCACCATCGCCAATCACGTTGTCGCTGCTATCCCTTCTGCCCCCGGCGCTATCATTGTCGACGGCCAAACAATCTCACATGGTGCCGCCCCCGTGCTCATATCCAATACTCCCGTCGCATACAATTCCAACGGCAATCTCGTTCTAGGGACACAGACCATCTCCTCTGTGGTCCCATCAGTGGCACCTTTACAGCCACCACCAGTTACGACGACCATAGCCAACCATGCCATTGCCGCTATTCCTTCTTCTCCTGGCGCTTTACTCATCGATGGGCAAACCATTTCGCAAGGCAGCGGCCCAACAACTATATCCAATACTCCCATCGTGTACCACTCCAATGGCGACCTCGTCCTCGGCACTCAAACCATCTCCAACATCCTCCCATCCATTGCGTCTCCACCATCAGCCGCAGCGCCAGCGGTTTTCACGGTGGCCGGTCAAGTAGCAAGTGTCCTGCCAAACAGTGCTGGCATCGCTATCGCTGGGGCTACACTGCTACCGAACGCACCTGCTATTGCAATTTCGGGGACTGTGAGCGCTTCATACGGCTCTGCTGGTCTCGTTGTCGGCACATCAACGATAGCGCTGCCTTCATTGTCACCAACAACAGCAGCGCCGGTAGTCTTGACAGTAGGAGGTCAAGTAGCCACGATCCTCCCGAACAATGCAGGTATTGCAATTGCTGGTACTACGCTGCAAGCGAATGGAGCTGCGGTCCCAATCTCGGGAACCGTAAGTGCTTCTTATGGTCCCGCTGGTCTTGTCGTTGGTACTTCTACAGCAGTAATACCTTCTACGTTACCATCCCAAGGATCATTGACCTCGATTACTCTCGCTGGCCAAGTTTTCACCTACGCGATATCACCAAGTTCATTTGCATCGGCAGGCCCCAATGGTGTTGTTATCGGCACGTCCACGATACCCTACACAAGTACAGGGACAAACGGCGCTGTAGTTACTGGGGCGTCAACCCTTCTGTACACTAGTGCGCTGATCGGAACATCTAACGTGCCTTACACAAGCACGGGGTCCAACGGGGCCATGTTCACTGGGATATCTACGTCTCTATACACAAGTCCAATAAGAGCAACTGGAACGCAGAGTGTAGGGGGTTTGATACTAGGTGCACTCAATCCAAGTGGGCCTAGATCTGAGCATGCGAATAGCACGCAGACAGGAGCCTCAAGCACGAGTAGTGTGGCCGGGCCGACTGGGCTAGCGGGTACGAGTGCTGCTGGTAGTAAGGGGCAGATACATGATAGTGGAACAAGCAGGGTGGGTGATTATATTGGGGCCTTATGGATTGCTGCTTTGATAGCGATGATTGGGATTTACTGGGTTTGATCTTAGCGAGGTGTTGGTGGAATATTTGAAATCATATCAACGCGATTCTGGATGTACGATGATGTTCAATTCTAGTGTATATAAATTTACATATGTATATATAATCACAAATTATTATATATTTGAAAATATCCGCTCGCTGTCATTCCCAGCTGCTAATTTGATTCTCCATTCCATAGAATATCATTCTGCTCTTCACTGAAAAAACCAAGTGACGGCACGAAAATCATCTCATTAATCTACAACTTACCTTACAATCAAACTCATGGCGGCTGATAGACAAAATTGAGGAACGATGAAGACGCCGCGTGAAGCCACATACCGCATTCTACACCATTGCTATAATCGCACCGCCTACCCTCTATCAAACGACTGGGACAAAAGCTGGGTTGACGTAGGTACTAGGAAGGGTGCTGAGGACTGTGAGGGGGGTGATGGTGATGGTGGGGATGATGTGGGTAGTAGGGAGGGTATTTGGGTTATGGAAATGAAGTGTCTGGAGTATGATAACTGTGATGCTGGAGGTTTTCCTTGGGGTTATGCCGCAGCTTCACTGTAGCTGATGGGAAGTTGATGGTAGCTGAGGGCGTTGAGGGCGTTAAGGGATGGTGTAGTTTTGCGATTCTTTCTCGTAAGAGTACGATCTTAATATATCAGCTAAACATTATCATTATATAAGAAACGCGCAGGCGTCATTATGGTAGCTCGGTCTCGGAGTGTACTTTCTAACGTATGAGTATTGAGGCTACTATATACACCGGAAATTTATGTCGTCATCTCATTACTCTCTTTCAATATTAAAAAGTCAATGTCATCCATCCGAGCATTACCACCATCGAGCCCCTAAAATCAACAGCCACTCTAGCTACCCCTCCCACGAAAAGTTTTGTCGAGACACCAGCTGTAGCCGCTGAGGAGAAAGCTTGCGTGCTATTCGTGGTGGTGCTTTTGGGTATGATACTTCCCGAGCCGATACTTGGAGGACTTTCAGGGAGAGAGTTGCCCGATATAGAATTTCTGGATGAAGTAGTCCCGGATACAGTACTCCCGTGGGAAAGATTGCTGGATAGAGGATGTTGAGGACTAGTATCTCCTGAAGAGACATATGCTGCCTGAGTCGTAGGATTTGCCGGGACTGGAGTGTAGGTCGTGCCACCTACTATTATCGGGGCATTATTGGCTTGTGCTGGCGCATAGTTTGTTTGTCCCGCGGGTGGGTCTATTTGGCTTCGAGCCGGACCCTCATCTCCAAATGCTTGATTTGATAGACCTGGTATTGCACTTCTTGGAGCTGTAATTATAGGTTGCTGGCTTGGCATCAAGCTCGTTAGGCCTGGTTGTTCAACTATCGCATTGGCCGAGCCGAGCGGCGTATTTGGTCGCGCTGTACCATCCGAGGGGGGTTCTTTGCCGCCAGTGGATTCAGGGATAGCATTTGGTTGTCCTGAAGTAAATACGCTACCACCGGATGGCAAATTGCTACTGCCTCCCGCTTCAGACGATTTGGGTACCCGAGTGGCAGGGAGCACCGGAGAGTACATCACTGTACCGACAATAATCGGAGGAACCTCTGCTTGATCACTCACTCGTACTGACGCGACTATCACGCCGTTCGACGAAAGTGGTTCAGCAGCTGGCTGGGCCGTTACGCCTGCTGAGTTTCCGAAATTGAAAGCTCGGCTAGGATCCAGCCCATCAGATACCAAGCCGTCCACGTGATCTGTCTCTGACAGCGGCATCGAGCTCACGTCGGTCAGTTTCGACGTTTCAGCAACAAACGCTGCGCTTGTATGCAATATCCCAGGCATTTCACTAAAGTCAGCTGCTATGCCTGTAGGGCGAGAAGCAGCATGAGTGAACACTTGAGCGGCAAGGGTAGTTGCCGCTAATAACTCCTGGGAGAGTATAGGCTGAGAAGGTGGCGCGTCCCCTTGGGACTCTGATGGCCTTCGCCCGTTGGTAGGGGAGTTGACAGGTGGTGAGCTAGCTGGTGAAGCAGAAGGCTGTGGGCCGGCAACAGAAAAGCTGCCGGTTTCAAACTTGGCGGCGGGTCCAATCTCAACGGCCTTAATAGAAAATGATGGATCATAGAGATTAGAGAACAAAGTAGTAGGTGCTGGCCTGGCTGGTGGATCAGGAGCATGTGGGCCGACCACAGAAGGATAACCAGGCCCCAGGCTAGCGGCCGGTGGATTATCGATCCCTTGATGAGCGAGATCCGCTGCATTGCCTTCAGAATCCGATCCTTGTTGTGGGCCTACTCCTTTCGTCGTTGATGACGGCAAGAGTTCGCCATTTACTGGTGAATAACTGGTGCTTTGAAGAGCCAGAGGAGGTTTGTTGGCTACTGAATCTCCGGCTGCTTGCGTGGCTAATCTTTGCGTCTTTGATGGTGGTAAAATCCCGCCAGTAGAAGAAGGGCCATAGATACTTCCTGGATCATTGCTTGATGGATCACTACTAGCCTGGGAGGCGCTTCGAGAGAAAGTCTTTTCTGGCTGCGGCGGTACAAGCTGAGGAGCTGGAGAAGCCGGAGCAGAAGTGGTCAACAAGTCTAAAGCCTTTGTTTGGGTAGAACCCACCATAGCCGTGCGTGGGCCCAGAGTTTGTGGAGGGTCGACGATACCAGCAATGGAGCTATCAACACCAGCGAGGTTGCAGGCCTTCCACGCCGTATGCAGCGCTTGCAAGCTTTCCATGGACGGCCAATTGAGCTGAGGGTAACAATGGTCTTCTATGAACTTCCGATCCGTATATTCTTTCGAGTCTCGACTTAGACAGCTGGATTGAATTGCAGGATTCGTCCAGAGGTATGGTGAAGAAATACAAGGGGGGCGTTCAACCCTTGAATATTTAGTGGTGCAATTCGTCCAAAGAGTCGCGAAATTGATGGTGGGATACGTCATCATGCACGTCCCGTCGCATGCGCTCCATGTAGTCATGTTCTTCGGGGGGTATGCAAGTGTTACGCTTGTGGAGGTACTACCTAGGGTCCGGCCACAGTCGTCGGTTGCATATATACCATGGTAAACGACATAGACCGACGGAGAAGTGCTGACTATAGTTAGCGGCCAGACCCTGATACAGGGCGAGGTGGTAGTTTACTAGGTGAATCCATCTGGTCCAACAGCAGTAGTGCGATCTCTCATTGCAACAGGCGCAGGCGTCGGCCAGTAATACAATTCGGCGCTTGGAATGAGGAAATTGCAGAAAGTATTACAGCAGGGTGGAATGTGGGTGGGGGTCCACATATCCAACGTTACGAGGCTATGTGTCGGTAAAGTCGTTGAGATGGGATGTTTGGTGGCCCATTTGCTGTAATCCTCCCTCTCAAGCGACATACAAGAGGACTTGGCGCTAGAAGCAAGTCCATATAGTTCGGGCTTGTTGCTTGCACCATAGAGGTACCACACTGCATCCCTTGCAGTGACAGTCGCAATCGATGAGCACCAGTAATCTTCAAAGGGCAGTGGTGCAGTCATCTTTAAATCTGGTTTTGATGTCATCGATACATTACGGAGTATGGACGAACTGCCTGAAAAAGGAGCTGTCGTCACAGCAGAGTCCGTACGAAAAGCGTCAGCATGCCTCTGTACGCCAGCGGAGCATGGACTCACAGCTTTTGCAGTTGAAGAAATCATCTGTGCCAAAGTTCCACGGTGGTGCTACGAACGTGGTCCCATGGTCAGTCTCTGGTCCATCGGGCATGTAAGACATCGTATAGATCACCGCTACCACGTGGCGAGCCAACCATAAAACGGTGAGGCCCCTCATTACATGCAAATTCCCACCAAGAGTCCACGAGCCCCGCCGCAGAATCATCGACGCAACGGTGGAAAGGAGACATATTGGAAGGGTAGACTCTGTTCTTATTCTTGTACAGAGCTAGAGCGGCAGGAGGATGCTTGATCTCAAATTCTGTAGGCGCTGAGATGGTGTTTCATGCTCTCAGCTCTAATGCAGCCAAAGTCTTCAAAATCTCTCAAAACGGCTAGTGTTGTAGATCGTTCTGTTGCGCGCGTAGGAAGGACGAATCAAAATCGACGACTGGACTTATGTTGTTCAATATACCGTGCCATGGTTGGCATTCAGCTATCCGTTGACGGCCGCGGTGTATACTTGTTTCAGGTCTCCAAGCTAGCCGCGGCGAGCATCCACCTTCACGAAGGGGCCTGGAGAGGTTAGAGGAGACCGCCGATGTAGCGCGCATTTAATCCCTCTGACGCTCATGTACTAGCACAGGCGTCTCTTGCGAGGATGACTGGTAAATTATCAAACTTGGTGGAGCTTCAAGCACTATCTGCTTGTGAAGAATTTAAGATAAAGCTACAGACTCGAGGACGAGAAGTATGTCGGCTTTCCGTGCTGGAACCACGGCGGCCCTGACAATCGCCCGAAGTTCTTAATGTCGTTCGCAGGAAGATATGATGCGAATCAGCCTCCAAACCGTAGCTAAAGCGGGCAGCCAGTCTAATGGCAAAGTGATCACGAAGAGCAGTGCGATCGACTAGCGAAGACTGATCGCGCACTGCAAGGTGAATCGCCTGAAGGCTGACGTGTCGCAACATAACAAAGTGATACGGTGCCGGAATCGAAATCGCAGGTAATTCCCACTCAGCTCTTAGAAACGTCGGAGTGCTGGAGCAAACTTCGCCATGCGCGGCCTATACTATCTTGTTTTGAATCTTGTGGAGAACGAGTATTATGTCTCTGAGAAGGTGCCTGTCTTCTAACTTCTAACTTCTCACTGTAGCTTGGTAGATGCAGGTATGCCTCTGTCCGCGGAGTTCGGGGGAATCCGAAGTATATGTAGTCTGGGACAGATCACCCTGCAAGATTTGGAAGTTCAAAATGAGCCCTTAACAAAGTACTTATCTTCACAAATCCAAAATGCAAGGGGCCTCGAGACCGCCATCGATCTTTCCTCGCAGGCGTACGCTTTACTCCTCGCTCCTCTTCCCATCTTCTTCTCATTTCTGAAAGAAGAGCAATACCAACGCACTTTAGATACCATCAGCTACGACTTCAACTTGCCTTGCAAAAAGCCTCACATCCATCTGCTTATGGCCTCTCCACGATACTGGTGGCCGACTGTCGCATTTTGCTTTGATGTCCCCGGGTATATATCTGCTTTCGTAGATGGAGTCCTATTCTCGAGGATCAAGACTGGCGATTCCCCTAGCGGATCTGTACTGCGGCGCTTGGGTCGTGCTGTCCCCTGGTACTTCCGTGATGACCTCGCACGGAATGCCGTTCTCAGCAAGCCCAATCTTGACTTTGCCAGCGAGAAGCGAAGGTATTGCGTTCATATAATTCGATGCTAAGTTTTATTGCTGCTGTTCGAATGGTGCGATCATGATCGTCCTTTCTGGCGTGCGGGATGACGCAATGGCGCGAGCTTGAACATCTCTGTCGATCACATACTCTCACTGCTCTTCAGATGAGGAATCACGAGCATGAAGTAAGGTGGATCGCTGTTGAGGATGGCAATGCCAGATGCAACGTATGTATTGTGGCGCAGCCTGCACTTTGGTGGACCCCGGTCGCGAATGTCGCCAGAGGAGTAGGTTTGAAACAGGAAATTGACACGATACCCACTCTCCGCAAACATGAGGATAAGAAGCAAAATAGCCACTTCTCTGAGGAGACCCAACGAGTCCTCAATTGCGCTGTCCTCCCTGCTTTCGTTGCTCCTTGGACTCGAATCCTCGCATCAGGTCTAACATCGAAATCCCCAAATGACCCAACATGGGGATGAAATTCCCTTGACGGACCTGGAAGCAGCACATCTAGCGAATGACTCCTTCGTGGCACTTCCGAATTTTCCAACCAGACCACCATCCTACGCGGAACATGATATGGAAGAGCTTCCACCCACTTACATGGAAGCCGTCCGAAGGAAAATGAAAGCTGTCCAACGATACCCTGCCACCAAGGTACAGTCTCCGCGGGGCCGACTCTGCGTTTTCGTATGCATCGCTCTATGCTTGATCATCGTTGTCTCTGTTCCCATTGCAATCGGAGGTTCCAATGGGATCAATACCTAGCAGTATCAAAGGTGGACGCCCAACACGACCATGGCCGCGCAGGACCGGGGTCTCCTTCCTCTGAAATCCTTTGAGGTACAATATCAAGCCTGCCATTTAGGAAGGATGCGACGATTGCGCGCGAAGGATTCAAATGAGCATGCAGCGCCTCCACCCAGTAGAAGGTGAAATAAATCCGCACCGACACAAGACGACGTCGCTCATTATACGGCGACATGAAGACGTCGCCGAAGATACCGCGAATGCGGATGGAGTGACCACTCGCCATAACACCTCCTGCAGAAAGGCACGGAAAAATATGAAGAGAAGCTCAACGACTGGTTCGGCTGAGACAGCCCAACTAAATCGACGGGACGAGGGTCCAGGGCGTCAACATTTCCCCTGAAGCTATATCTTGCTAACTTCATCGGGCTTGGGAGACGCCAAGCCAGACCCCAGTTCGGGTTTCAGCTGGAATTACAGCCCCCCTGAATCTGCAGTCATCCCATGGCCTGCGCATGGCCTTCAAATAGTCTTGTCGTCGCACCTCTTCCTATTACCCGCACTGCCTCGTCGTTCTGTCTCACGCTCTTTACGTTCCTTAACCCTTAACACTCTCTAGACATCTATACTTCTTCTTGACGACCTCGCTCGTATTTACCACCACTTGTTTCATCATTTATACTTAAGAAATTGAGGAGATTCGATCCTGCCAGTCGCACAATGCGCATCGCAATCACCACCTCGGCCTTCTTGGCCTATGCCAGTCTCATCTCTGCCCAATGCCAGCAAGCAGCCGACTTCACCAAGAACCCTACCGCCGGGTATCAAGGGATTACCTCACCCAACACGACATTTCCCGTCACAGCTGGCTCGTCTGCTCCCATCACTTGGACTGTATGTAAAACTTGTTCTATTACTTCCCAGCCCCCATTGCTGACTTTCAACTCAGCTTGGATCCAGTCCCCCGTCGTCAAAGGTCGCCTTTCAACTTTGTACGGGTCCAGCGCTCAACTGCGTGCCAGGCATCTGCATCGAGCAGAGAACTCCAAACAATGGTTCGTACAATTGGAACGTTCCTAGCAGCCTTGCTGCCAGTGCATCTACCTCTGGGGGCTATGGTATCATAATTATCGAAATCGGCACCGGATTATACCAATATTCCTCACAATTCGGTGTCCTCGCCGGTTCATCACCATCCTCTGCACCAATCAGCTCCGCCGGCCCCGCCAGCTCCGCAAACCCCGTCTCCCAAATGACCGACGGCCAAATCCAAGCCCCCACCAACATCCCCGCTCCCACCCCAAGCCCACCCAAATACACCCCCTCAGGCACCCTCAGCACAGGCCCCTACTACGTCCCCGCCCCCACCGGCAAAGTCTCAAACACAACCCACTCCTCCGGCTTCAAATTCAGCTACGGCCCCAACACCGCCCCTGCCGGTGCGCTCATCAATTCCACGCAATTCCTGTCGGTGACGCCGGGGGTTAATGCTGCGCCTACGGGCGTGTTGCCGGTTACATCTGTGGCGATTGCGAGTGCGACGCCGAATGGGCCTTTGAATCCTTCGGTGGCGCCGTCGGCGACGGGGGTGGTTACTAGTCCTTCGAATGCGGCGGGGAGGGTTGTTGTTGGGGGATTGGTGGCTGGGTTGGGTGCTGTTGCTGCGCTCGTGCTTTAAATGGGTTGAGTGGAAGTGGGAGTGGAGTGATCTTGTTGATGTAATTTTGGTGATGGAAAGGATATATGGGGAGAGGAACGGACATATTCAGAGGATGGTCTTAATGTATATATTTCGTTCTTGTCTTGAATATGAAGGTGTATACAAAGATGAGCGCGACGCAATGCTAGCATCGTGGTATTTAATTCTACTCACACCTCCATCCTTCATACCATTTTCCAGAATCCCTAACGAATACCCACAAACTCCACCAACATATCACCTCCCCTCCCTCCACCCAACCGGCACCAACGCCGCCGCCACACTCCCAACCCCCCTCTCCGTAGCCAGCAAATTAAACATCGCAGCCGCATTCCCCGTATCCCCAACATCAACCCTAACCCCCATCCCCCCCAGCACCGCCCTCGTCTCCGGCGCCACCGGCACCATCGCCCCTCCCACCCCCAAGATCAACAGATCAGGCTTCGGCCACACCATACTCAGAACCCCCCACGCCGCATCCCCCGTGTCCCATTGGCCTCTGTTATTTAAGAGGCGGTTCTGGTGGGGGGTGGCGAGCCAGGGACGCCAGGCGAAGGCTTGGCCGGAGATGAGGAGGAGGCCGGTGGTGTGGGTTAGTTTTATGCCGGAGGAGAGGTGGAAGCCGGTGGGGAGGCAGGCGTCTATGCTTGTTGTTGGGGGGGGCTGGGGGGGTTAGTTTGGGGTTGTGGGGGGTTGTG
>JAABUK010006150.1_pt1 | contig 18125 bp, 13 predicted proteins | sample 5559141 | NCBI WGS metagenome assembly JAABUK01 (sample SAMN10711869, study PRJNA513367) | rock metagenome | isolation source: Antarctica rocks | place: Antarctica: Victoria Land, Pudding Butte nord | collected 2016-01-03 | reverse complement strand
CCTGGTCTTCCCAGACTGGGCCACCCTCATGCAAACCCTGATCGACTCGAAACCCCCACCCGACATCGAAGCCCAGGTCGCCAGGTGATGATCTCACCGTCCGTAGCCGACTTAGAACTGCTGGCCTGACCCACAACCTGTATGTCGGTGCGATCAAGCAGCTCACCATCGAGGACAGCCGCTTCCACGACGCCGTCGTCGGCCACGAGATCAAGAGCCGCGCCTTCAGCACCACCATCACCGGCACCATCGTCAGCGACGGTCCGGACGGCACCGCCAGCTACAGCATAGACCTGCCCAACGGCGGCAAGGCCGTGGTGCGCGGCAACCTGATCCAGAAAGGCCCGCAGGCCGAGAACCAGGCGATCATCCACTTCGGCGGCGAGAGCATCCCGTATGCCGGCTCCGCCCTGCTGGTCGAGGGCAACCAGGTGACCAACGACCGTGGCGCCAGCGCCATCGGCGTCCTGAACCAGACAGCGATCCCCGCCACCATCACCGGCAACAGCTTCACCCGCCTCGACCCGGCTCGGGTCGCCTTGGGACCCGCACGCATCGGCAGCAACCTCGACAGCCCCGGCGCCGACGGCATGGGCACCGCCCTGCCGGATGCCGTGCTGTCCGGCGTCCTTCCCGGCCGCACGCAGGTCTTCACCGACGCACTGGACCACCAAGTCACCATGACCGCGGGCGACACCGCCGTCCAAGGCGGAGCGGGGCGCCTGCAGGTGCTGGCCACCGGGCACGTCATAGTCCAGGGCGGCACCGGCGGGCTGGACTTCTCCGAGATGCCGGGCGCCGGCGGCAGCCAAGTCACGACGGCCGAGGGCAGCACGAACAGCATCGGCGTCGTCGGCCAGGACAGCCTGGACAGCCGCGGCACCGACAGCATCACCACCGGCGGCGGCAACGTCAGCGCCCAGGTCAGCGGCAGCGCCGTCGTCAACGAGGGCGTGGGCAACAACCAATGGAGCGTGCTGGGCACCCTGCGCCTGACCGGCCATGGCGGCGCTCCCCGCATCAACCTCGATGCCGGTGCCAACGTCACCCTGGACGGCGCGCTCAACTTCTTTGCCATCCAGAGCAACGGCGGCTCGGCCAGCTACGACCTGGCCCTGGGCGGCAAGCCGGTGCAGGCCAGCCTGACCGGCGGTGCCTGGAGCATGTATGGCAGCGAGGGCAACGCCAGCGTCACCACGGCCGGCGGGCCGGACGGCGTGCTGATGCGCTTCGGCGCCGGGCAGGTGCAGGTCGTCAGCGGCGGGCGCGACGTGATCTGGGCCGGCCCGGGCGCAACGGTGATCCAGGCTTCCGGCGCGGCGGAGATACATGCCGGCACCGGCGCCCTGGCGCTGTATGGCCGCGGCTGGTCCGGCGCCAACTTGTGGGGGAATGGCGGCAGCTACGTGATCGGCGGCGACACCGGCGGCATCACCTACCACGGCGGCGACCAGGCCAGCACGGTCCAGGCCGACCTGTCCCGCATCACCCTGCTCGGCGGCGCCGGGCGGCTCACGGTGCAGGCCGGCATGGCGCAGACGATCATCGGCGGCGCGGGCGGCCTGACCGTCAACGAAACCGGCTGGAGCGGCGGCAACGCCGTCACCACCCAGGCCGGCAGCATCAACACGGTCTCGCTGACCAACGGCATCCTGGACAGTTGGGGCCACGACACCATCACCCAGCCCGGCGGCAACAACACCCTGTCCGTGCACGGCGATGCCGTCATCCAGGGCAGCACCGGCAACAGCCGCCTCAGCATCTTCGGGCACGCGGCCCTGACCGCGCGGGGCGGCGACTGGATCACCCTCGCCCCCGGCGCGGACGCCACCGTGCAGGCCGGCCACCACCTCGATGTCAGAACCAACCAGGCATCCCTGACCGTGACCGCGCCGGAGGGGGATGCGTCGCTGGCCGCGCTGACCATCCAGGGCGGGGCCGCGATCGCCGTGGTATCGGAGGGCCGGACGGCATACGTCGAGACCGGCGCCGTCTCCGGCGGCACCCGCGTCACCGTGGACGGCGGCGCCAGCGAGATATGGACCTGGGGCGCCGACCAGATACATGCCGGCGCCGGCACGGCCGAGGTGATGCTGTGCGCCACGAGCGCCGAGGTCTGGGGCGGCAGCGGCCAGCTCATCGTGTCCGACCGGCACTGGACGGGGGAGGAGCGCCAGACGATCCATGGCGGCAGCGGCTCCCTCGCCATGTCCGGCGGCTGGGGCGACATCACCTATATCGGCGGCGACGGCGCTGCCGTGCTCGACACGTCGGCGCACCGGCTCACCATACTGGGCGGCGCCGGGAGCGTCACCGCGTCCAGCCGCTGGATCAGCGGCATCGACTTCACCGGCGGCAGCGGCGACGCCGCGCTCACCCTTGGCGACGGCGGCGGCACGGTTGTCTTCGGCACCGGCAGCACCGCCGTGCATGAGCTTGGATGGGGCGGGGCCGTCAGCTACACCGTCGGCACGGGCGGAGGCACCCAGACCATCACCGGCTTCCGCCCCGGCACCGACAGCCTCCATTTGGCCGGCACCGCGCTCGCCGGGCAAATGTCGGACGGCATGGCGACGACGCTCACCACCACCGCAGGCGCACGCATCGTCCTGGCAGGGGTGACGGTGCCGGTCGAGCTGATCGTGGACCCGGCGCCGCTCCTGAACCCCATCCTACCGCCAGCACCGGCATCGGTCGCGCTGCCGCGACCCAATGGTCCAGCCGCGCCGTCTCAAGGAGCGGCGGCGTACGCCGCCCCCCTTCCGGCTACGGCCAGCACGACGACCGGCCCTGCCGCTGCTGCCGCGCCGGCCGCAAGCAGTGCCGATGCGCCGCACAGCGTCGAGGCCACCCTGTCGTCTGCCGCCCTGCCCGCCGCAGGCAGCGGCCCTGTATCCAGTAGGGCGCCGGCGCCGCCTGTGCCGCCGGTCGCCGTGCCGGACGCCCAGGCACCGTCCGCCGGTCCGGCCAGCAACGCGGCGTCCACGCCGCAAGCTCCCCCGGCGGCAGGCGCGGCACCAGCTCCCGCCGCCGACGCCCAGGTGCTGCACAGCAGCCAGGCCGCCGCAGCTTCTGCATCCTTGGCGCCCAACGCGGATGCCATCGGCGCACCGGTGGCTGCTGCGGTCCTCATGCCGCAGGCTTCACCGGCAGCGGGCGACACCCCGGCCTCCCCCGACCCCGGCAGCCCGCCGCAGCCCGCGCCTGCAACGGACACGGCGCCGCCGCAGCCTTCTGCTATCCCCCCGGCTTTCGCCGTGATCGAGACCACTACCGGCCAGTCGGCCCATAGCGACGGCGAGGCGTATGCCGGCCCGGTGACGTTCCTGCAGCGCCAGTTCATCTGGTCCGGGACTGGCGGCATCGTGATCGCCGCTAGCACGCCGGATGTGTTCCTGCATGGCGGCGGGGGAGACGACGCGCTGCAGGCCCAGGCCGGCAGCAACGTGCTGGACGGCAGCGCAGGCTCCAACTTCCTGGTCGGCGGCGCGGGCGGCGATGGCGGCGCCGACACCTTCTTCGTGGACGGCCGCGGCGGCCAGACCTGGAGCACCCTCGTCAACTTCCACCACGGCGACGCCTTGACGCTGTGGGGCTTCCAGCCCGGCGTCAGCACCAATCCCTGGACCGCCAGCGACGGCGCCGCCGGCTACACCGGCGCGACGCTGCACTCCGAGCTGGCGGGCGCCGGCACAGGCGTCAACGCCTCGGCGACTTTCGCCGGGCTGACGCTGGACGATGTGCAGAGCAAGCTGTCCGTCACCAGCGGCACGGTCGGGGGACTGTCCTACCTGAACGTCGCCTACACCGGCTGATCCGCGCCCCAGCGTATCCAGTCCCCATGCGCGCCGCCGGCCGCCAGCAGCCGGTCCGTGCCGCCGGGCCACACCTGCAGCCGCAGCGAGGGCGGCGCCAGTTGGCCCGGCGGCGGCTCGAACCGCAGCCAGGCCAGCGGGGCGGCGGCTGTTGCCCGGCGGCCCGCGGCGGCCATGTGCGCCGCGATGCGCGCCTGCGCCGCCGCCGGAAAGTAGGTGAACGCAACCGAGTGCATCAGCACCCGGACCACGCCCGGCTCGGGCGCCGGCAGGATGTTCGCCTCCGTCCAGTCCGCCGCGTCGCCTGTGTCCACAACCGGCGGGTCCATTGCGGCGATGCCAAGCGCCCCTTCCAGCCGCGCCACCCGGGCGGGCTGGTCCGGCCAGACATAGGCGCGCAGCCTTTCCTGATCCGCCGGGTCCTGCACCTGCAACGGGGTGAGGTCCACGCCACGGCGGCGCACCACCTGCACCGGCGCGGACGGCGGCGGCGGCCCGGTCCACTCCGGCCGCAGCACAACGGCGCTGCGCGGCGTGCCCGCCTGCACGCCGCCCAGCATGATGTCGTAGCGGTCCGGCAACAGGTTCAGCCCGGCGCTCGCGCCGAGTTCATGCAGCGCAAGCGGCAGGCCGGTCTCCGATGCAATCACCAATAGCCCCGCCATCAGGGCGGCGGAACGCGCGACCTCGTTGGTTTGCGGCACCCTGTCCAGCCAGGGCGCCAGCGCGGGATCGGCCAGCGCGGCCCGCATGGCGGCCCACATCGCCGCAGCCCCGGGCAGCGGGTGCGGCGGGTAGCATGGGGCCAGGCCGGAATGGCCGCGCCGGGCCAGGGCGTGCAGTCCGCCAGCCAGGCGAAGGGCCAGCGCATCCCTCCCGGCACCGGGCTGCGCCGGCCAGTCCAGGATGCGCTGGCCAAGGGAGATGCTGTGGTCCAGCCGCTCTGCCGCCAGGTCGCAGGCCAGTGCTGTAAGTGGCGAGCCAAGCTCCCGGCACCAGCCGGCCTGCTGGCGGAACGCTGCCCGGACCGCCACTTCGCCGCCCTTCTGATCCAGGACGTGATCCGGGGCGGCCCGGCCCGGCATCAGGCCGGGATGCGGAGCGTCTGGCCCGGGTAGATCTTGTCAGGGTCCTTCAGCATGGGCTTGTTGGCCTCGAAGATCGCCGGATACTTGTTGGCGCTGCCCATCGTCTTCTGCGCGATGGCGGAGAGGGTGTCCCCGCGCACGACGGTGTAGAACTTGGCCTCCGGCGCGGCCTCCGGCAGGGTGATGTTGTCCTGCACGCCCGCCACCCCGGCGACGTTGCCGGCGGCCAGGATCATCCGCTCCCGCGTCGCGGCGTCCGCGGCGCTGCCGGACATCGTCACGGTGTCGCCCTGCACCTGGATGTCCAGGCCCGGCGCGTCGAAGCCCATGCCCTGCAGCTCCGACTTAATAGCGTCGGCCGAGGGCGTCGGCGGCGCCGGCTTGCTCTCGTCCTGCGTGGCGTCGTGGCCCAGGCCGAGCATACGCCCAGCCGACTTGATGAAGCTGAACATGCCCATGGCGGCGTCCGATCCCGTTGGTTCCGCCCTGTAACGCCGCCGTGAAGCCGATGGTTGCGCCCTCGCAAGGCATCAGCCCGCCATCGCGTAGCCCTTCGCCTTGAGGCAGGCCCGTATCTCCGGCCGCACCTGGAACGGGCGGCGCACGGGGGAGCTGAGCCAGGCCAGCCCGGTCTTGGCGTTGCGCTTGTCCACGGCGTCGGTGGATTGCTCCTGGCACGCGGCCAGGTCCGCCTGGTATGCCGGCCCGGCCCCCTGCACCGCGGGCGCGTAGCTGCTGACGCAGCCGGCGGCCCCCAGCACTCCCACAAGGACGATCATGCGCTTCATGGACGCCATCCAGCCGTCTTCCCCCGCCCTGTCAACTGCCGCGGCAGCCGGCATGTCAACGGGCACCTCAACCGGCTTGGCGGCATGAGCGCGCTGGATGCGCGCCTTGCCCTGGCCGGGGACCTGGCGGCGCGGGCCGGGGCGCTCGCGATGCGGATGCGCCCCTTGGCCGGCGCCGCGCAGGCCACGCTGAAAGGCGCGCAGGACTGGCTGACGGAGGCCGACGGCGCGGTGGAGCGCCTGCTGTCCGACGCGCTGCTGGCCGCTTTCCCAATGGATGGCTTCCAGGGGGAGGAGGGCGGCGCCACCCGCGCCGGCACCCTGCGCTGGGTGGTGGACCCGATAGACGGCACCAGCAACTACGCCCGCGGCGGCGCCCGCTGGTGCGTGTCGCTGGGCCTGATGGACGGGGACGCGCCGGTGCTGGGCGTGCTGGCCGCCCCGGCGCTGGGCGAGACCTTCGCCGCCTGCCGGGGCCGCGGCGCCACGCTGAACGGCGTTCCGATCCGCGCCGCCGCGACCGGCAGCCTGGCCCGCTCCATCATTGAGGCCGGATGGTCGCCGCGTGTGGACATGGCCGGATACCAGGCCCTGTGCGCCCGGTTGCAGGCAACCGGCGCCATGCTGCGGAACGGCGGGTCGGGCGCGCTGGGCCTGGCGGACGTGGCGGCAGGGCGGATGGACGGCTATGCCGAGCTGCACATCAACTTGTGGGACTGCGCGGCGGCGCTGGCGATCCTGGCCGAGGCTGGGGCGGTGACGACCTGCTTCCTGCCGCGCGGCGCGCAGGGCGGCGCACCGATCCTGGCGGCGGCGCCGGGCGTTGCGGACGCGCTGGCGGCGGCGGCGGGGCTGGCCTGATCCAACCTGGCCTGATCCAACGTCGTAGAGGACACGGACCGGCGGAAGCCGGAACGGACGCACCCTGCCGTCGCCGAGGCATGGTGCCGTCGGCGTGACGGTGGACATCACGGCGAACGGGACGAGCGGCAGGAGCGGCGTCACGCCAGCACCCGGCGGGCCACTGCCAGGTCAATGTTGCCGCCGCACAGGATGACGGCCACCCGCTTGCCCCGCATCGCGCCGCGCTCCTGCAGCAGCGCGGCCAGCGGGGCGGCGCCCGCGCCCTCGGCTAGGTTGTGCGTGTCGGTCCAGTAGGCGCGGATGGCGGCGGCCACTTCCGCGTCCGTCACCCGCACGATGCGGTCCGCGCCGGCCTGGATGGCCGCGAACGCCCCCGGGTCGGGCACCCGGCAGGCCATGCCGTCCGCGAAGGTGTCGGCCGTCTCGGTCGTCACGACATGGCCGGCCTCGAAGCTCAGCGCCATCGCGGGGGCATGGGCCGAGACCACGCCGACGATGCGCGTGGCCAGCCCGAGCAGGTCACGGGTGCGGATCAGGCCGCAGATGCCGGACCCCATGCCGACCGGCACATATACCGTGTCGAGGTCCGGCACCGCCCGGAACAGCTCCAGCGCATAGGTGGCCACGCCCCGCACCAAGTCTGGATGGAACGACGGCACGAGCTCCAGCCCGCGCTCGGCCGCAAGCTGCGCTGCTCGTTCGCGCGCCTCGTCGAAGTCCCGCCCGGCCTCGATCAGCTCCGCCCCGAAGGCGCGCATGGCGGCGTTCTTCTCCGCCGAGTTGCCGTGCGGCACGCAGACCGTGACGGCGACGCCGGTGCCGCGGGCGGCATAGGGCAGGCTCTGGCCGTGGTTGCCGCGCGTGGCCGTGACGAGGCCGCGCACGCCGGGCCGGGTGCGGCGGAGGCCGTCCAGGTATATGAAGCCGCCCCGCACCTTGAAGGCGCCGGTCGGCGTGTGGTTCTCGTGCTTGACCCACACCTCGCAGTCCGTGCGCCCGGCCAGCAGCGGCCAGGCGTATTGCGGCGTGGACGGCATGGCGGCATGAACGATGCGCGTTGCGGCTTCGAGGCCGGGCAGGTCGAACATGGGCGGGGTCTCCGGGCGGGGATCGCCGGAGCGCACCGTCACCGCAGTTGATCGTGCGGGTCAATGCCAACGTGGTCCGCCGGGCAGGATCGGCCAGGCAGGACGCGCAAGCCACTGCCTGGCCGTTAGCGCCCTTGACGGCCGAGTGGCCTGCCGCTGGACCGGGGACGCCCGGAGCCTTGCCTGGCGATCCCTCAGCGAGCGGGGGCCGCACCGCCCTCTGCCGCCAGCGCCGCCCCCACCAGCGCCCCGGCATCCTCATGCAGCGCGGCGCGCGAGGCGTCCCGGCTGTAGAACATATGCCCGCCGGCATACACCCGAAGCTGCAGCCGGTCCGGCGGCGCGGTTTCCGGCACCTGGTCCAGCAGCAGCTTGCTGGCGAAGTAGGGCGTCACCAAGTCCGTCAGCCCATGCGCCACCAGCACGCGGGCCGAGGCGTCCAGCGCTAGGAACTGCCGCAGCTCCGTCAGCGCCTCCGGCCGGTTGCCGCTATGCCCGTAGTCCCATTCCCGGGCGATGGCGTCGTTCAGCAGGAAGTACTGCCGGGCAGGCGCCCCCTCCGGCTGCCAGTCCAGGCGGTTGCGATAGATGTCCAGCATCGCGCCCGTCAGCGGGCCGCGCAGCCCGTCCAGGATCGGGTCGGGCGAGTTGTCGTTGGCCGCCGACGGGAACGGGTCCGCGGCTGTGACGGTCGCGTCATAGGGGCTGCCGACCCGGCCGGGGTCGCGGTCCCGCAGGAAGGCGCCCAGGTCCAGCTTGCCCGCCCGGTGGCGCACCAGCGCCGGGTCCAGCCCGGTCAGCTCGGCGACGCGGCGGCTCAGCCGCTCGGTGGCGATGGCGTCATGCTCGCCGCGCACCAGGTCCTCCAGGTAGTCGCTGGCGGCATAGTCCTCGGCGTCACGCAGCTCCGCCCGGCCCGCGGCGCCGCGGGCGGCGGCGACCAGCGACGGCAGGCGGCCCACCCAGCGCATCGGGTCCCACGGCGCGTCCCGCCCGTTGAAGTCCAGCACGGGGGACACCAGCACCAGGCCGCTGATCCCCACGCCTTGCTGGTCCAGCAGCGCCCGCGCCAGCTTCGGCCCGCGGAAGCCGCCATAGCTTTCGCCGGCGATGAACTTGGGCGACGCCAGCCGCCCCTGCGCCTGCAGCCAGCGGTGGATGACGGAGGCCAGGGTGCGTATGTCCCCGTCCACGGACTGCATTCCCCGGCGGGCCTTGTCGCCGCCGGTGGCGCGGCTGAAGCCGGTGCCGGGCGGGTCCAGGAACACCAGGTCGGTGAAGTCCAGCCAGGTCTCCATGTTGTCCACGGCGGCAGGCCGCGTGCTGGGCAGGGCGCCATCCAGCTTCACGCGCCAGGGTCCGATGGCGCCCAGGTTCAGCCAGGCCGACGACGCGCCGGGGCCGCCGTTCACCACGAACGTCACCGGCCGCGTGCCCGGCGCGGCGCCGGATAGCTGGAAGGCTGTCGTGACGATCTCCGCCTGCACCGCGCCGGCCGGGTTGGCCAGGCGTATGGTGTTGACGGTCGCGGCGAAGTCCAGCGTCCGGCCGGGCAGGGCGAGGCTGTGCGTCGTGGTGCGGTCCGCGCCTGGCTGAGAGGCACCGGACTTGGAAGCACCAGGCTGGGAGACGCCAGGCTGGGAGGCCGCCGGCTGGGCCTCCGCGCGCGCGGCCGGCTGCGGCAATGCTTGCGCGGCAGGCGGGGCTTGCGCGGCAGCCGGGGCCTGTGCGCCAGCGGGGCCGGACAACGGCCCGGACAGCAGGAGAGCCACCAAGGCCAGCAGGGGGATGCGCGTCATGGGTGGGGTCCTTGCGGCAGCCAGCGCCCGTCCAGCACGGCAAGCCCGGCCAGGATCACCGCGGCGCCCAGTGCCGCATTGGGCGTTATCGGCTCGTGCAGCGCAAGGCTGCCGAGGGCCAGCGCCGTCACCGGGATGACGAGGGTAACGAGCATGGCGTTCGCCGGCCCGGCCCGGCTGACCAGCCGGAAGAACAGCGCATAGGACAGCGCAGTGGACAGCAGCGCCAGCCCCAGCAGCGCTCCCCACGCCTGCAGGCTGGGCGCGGCCAAGGCCCAGGGCCGGTCCGCCACGGCCGCCGCTGGCAGCAGCACCGCCGTGCTGGCCAGCAACTGCCCGCCCGCGACACCCAGCGGCGGCAGGTGCCGCAGCCGGCCCATCACGGGCGCCGCCAGGGCATAGCAGGCCGCGGCCCCCAGGCAGGCCAAGTCCCCCAGCAGGCTGCCTCCGGCCAGCGCATCCGGCCCGACCAGCACGACGACGCCCGCGAACGCCAGCAGCACCCCGCCCAGCTTGTGCCACGCCAACGGCCCCGACAGCCCGGCGCCGCGCATCACCAGCACCGCCAGCACCGGCGCCGTCGCGTTGAAGATGGACGCCGTGCCGCTGCTGACCTGCGTCTCGCCCCAGGCGAACAAGGTGAACGGCACGGCGTTGTTCAGCACGCCGAGCGCCAGCAGCGGGCGCCAGTGCCGGGCCAGGGCGCCGATCCGCACCCCGCCGAGCATCAGCACCCCATTCAGCGCCACCGCCGCGATCCCGACCCGGCCGAGCGCGATGGTGAGCGGCGGCAGCTCCGCCCCCAGCACCTTGAAGAACAGGAACGAGCAGCCCCACGGCACGGACAGAACGAGGAGAAGCAGCCAGTCCTTGCGGGTCATGGCGAGGTTATGCGCCGGGCGGCCCGGCGGGGCACCCCGCTTCTTGCCCTGGTTCCCGTCCGTATCTGCCCGTAGAGCGGCGTCCCGCGATCCTGTAGCTTGCGGGACAGGAGGGCCATGCCATGAGCGCCGTCGAGACACGCACCGTCAACCTGCTGGTCGAGCAGGCCAGCTACATAGACCGCCTTGTCGCCGACGGAGGCTACGCTTCGGCCAGCGAGGTGGTGCAGGCCGGGCTGGAAGCCCTGCAGGATCGCGACGAGGAGGTCGAGCACTGGCTGCGGACGGAGGTTATCCCGGTGTGCGAGGTCATGCAGGCCAATCCCGGACGGGCCATCCCTGCAGACGAAGTCCTCGCCAACATACGCACGCATCACGAGGAGCGTATGAAAGACGGTCGTGGCACATAGGCTTGTTTACTCTCCAGAAGCCCAGGCGGACCTGATCGGGCTTTATCATACCAACGGCCATCTGCTCTGACCGTTCCCGTGGTCACGGCGCACTCTTGGCCACGCTGGCGAAAACGGTCAGAGCGAGGGGTGGTTGGTATCAGTAAATCGCCGAGCGAAGCAGCCCAAGCCGCGCGCTGTCCTATGTCGAGCGGATCGAAGCGGCGTGCCGCACCTTGGCCGTGTTCCCAAGACGCGGCATACGGCGTGACGATCTGTATCCAGGGCTTCGCATGACCAGCGTGGCAAGGCGTGTGGCGGTAACCATGCTGGTTGACTGCGACGAGGTGAGGGTCATCCGCGTCCTCTACGGCGGCCGGGACCTCGGGACCGCGTTCCCCGGCTGAACCGTCCTCAGTACTCGAACTGATACGTCAGCCCCACCTGGTTCCCCCCCTGGCCCGTGCCGACGTCCGTTTCCACCTTCAGCCCCTTCGTGATGTCTATCTGCACCGTCGCCTGCGTCTGGCTGCCGGTCGTGCCCTGCTTCGCGCCGACGTACACGCCGTTGCCGACATAGCGCCCGGCCTCCACCGACGGCCCGCTGCCCGCGCCGGACCCCCCGCTGCCCGTCCCGCCGCCGACTGAGAGCCGGTCCAGCCCCAGCCCCTTCCGCACCTTCTCCAGCGGGTTGCCCACGCCGCCGCCTACCCCGGTCAGGTCGGCGACGGCGGCGGCGATCTCCGCCAATTGGAACGGCCCCAGCTCCTTCGTGCTGCGCTTGAACAGCAGATAGGCCAGCACTTCGTCCTGCGGCAGCTCCGGCACGCTGGTCAGCTTGATGACGGGATGGCTGGCATAGCCGGTGATGCTCAGCGTCGCCGTCACCGCGCCCGCGTTGCTGTCGGCGGCGAAGTCCAGCGTCGGGTCAATCTTGCCCGTGACGCCGGTGCCGTCGAAGCCGACCTTGCCGCGCGAGAAGGTCAGCGTCGTGCCGGCCACGCTGATGGTGCCGCGCCGCATTTCCAGCCCGCCCCCGACCTGCGGCGCCGTGCTGGTGCCGCGGATGCGCAGGTCGCCCGACAGCTCCGCGTCCACGCCGCGCCCGCGCACGAACACCGCGCGCGGCGCGCTCACCGCCAGGTCCAGGCCGATGGCGCCGCCTGCGCCCGGGGCGGGGGGGCGCTGGCCCGGCCGGCGCACGTCCAGCACCGCGACGGTGGCCGGCAGGCGCTCGGGGATGCGTATCTCGGCGCTGCGGACCACGATGGTCCCGGCCGCTTGCAAGGCGCCTCCTTGCAAGGTGCCCGTCGCCGGGCCGCGCAGGGTCAGGTCCGCGTCCAGGTTCGCCGTCAGCCGGTCGGACGCCAAGGGCTGCGCGTTGCGGAGCGTCACCACCAAATCCACCGGCAGCCCCGGCGCCAGCACCCCTATCGTGCCGGACGCCGCCACCGTGCCCGGCCCGGCGCGGCCTTGCAGGCTGACGATCCGCACGCTGTCCCCGTCCGCCCGCAGGCTGGCCGCCAGGTTGGTGATACGCACGCCCTGGCCGAAGTCCTGCAACTCCCCGCCCGCCAGCGTCGCCGTCCCCGCCAAGCGCGGCGCGGCGGCGGTGCCCGTCACGCCGGCATCCAACTGCACCCGCCCGCGCGCCCGGCGCCCGCCGGGGGTCAGCACGGGGTCCAGCACCGCCAGGTCCACCCTGCCCGCCGCCCGCAGGTTCAGCGCCCCGGCGCCCAGCGGAGCCTGGCCCGTCACGGCAAGCTGCACGGCGTTGCCGGCCGTCAGCCGCATGTCCACCCGCGCCGCCGCGCCGCCAAGCTGCACCGTCCCCGCCAGGGCCGCCGCCGGCAGCGCCCGGCCCGGCCCGGCGCGCAGCCGCACCCCGTTGGCCGCCACCCTCACCGTGCCGGACGGCTGGGACGGCGTGCCAGCCAGCTTGGCGTCCACCTGGATCGTGCCGTCCGCCGCCAGGTCCGGCGCGAAGGCCGCGGCGATGTCCGCAGGCGCCCGCAGGCTGGCCGTAAGGTCCAGCGCCGGGGATACCCGCCCCGCCACCTCCAGCACCGCCGTACGCAGCCCCACGCGCAGCCGGTCCACCGCCACGCCGTCGCCGAAGCGCACGACGGCAGGTGCCAGCAGGCGCAATGTCTCCCCCTTCGCCGCTACCTGCAACGCGGACAGCGCCACCTGCTTGCCCGGCACGTTTACCACCGCCGCGCCCGTGACCGCCGCATCCGTCCCGGCCACGCGCAGCGCCGCCGTAGTACGCACCGCAAGCGCCTCCTGCGGCCCGGACAGCTCGACCTTGGCCGAGCCGGTGACGCCGCCCGCATCCAGCCCTTCCGCCGATGCCTGCGCCGACACCACCGGCCGCGTCGTGGGGTCCGTGACCCGCGCCGTCAGCGCCAGGCGGCGGACGCGGCTGCCGGGCAGCCCGGCGTCGCGCGCCTCCGCCTCCACCCGCGCCGCCCCGGCGTCCAGGTTCAGGTCGGCGGTCACGCTGCCGGACAAGGGCTGGCCGATCAGCGCATCCAGGTCCGCCAGCCGCGTCATACGCACCTGCACCCGCCCCAGCGGCAGCGACGCGCCCGGCGCCAGGGTCAGCGCGCCCTCCGCATGGAGGCTGCGCCAGTCCGCCCGGCCAATGGTGGCGCGCAGGGTGCCGTCCGCGTCCCGCCGTGCGTCCGCAACCAGGGCAAGCGGCGCACCGAGCAGCCGGCCCTCCGCCTCGACATGCCCCGTGGGTGCGCCGGGCAGGCCGTCCAGCGCCAGGCGCAGCGTGACGGGGCCGCGCGGCACGCCCGGCGCACCCACGTCGCCCTGCACCGTGGCGGCCACGGACAACGCATCGGGCTTGCCGCCCAGGTGTCCCTCAGCCCGGACTGCACCGGACAGGGTGGGGGCGAGCACGGCCAAGTCCGCCAGCGCCAGCTTGTAGTCCGCGTCCAGCACGCCGGCCTTGCTGCTGCCGCTGGCGGACACGTTGAGGGCCTTGCCCGCGAACTCCAGCCGCGTCAGCGCCAGGTCCGCACCGGCGAGCCGAGCCGAGACGCCCAGCCGGGCATCCTGCCCGACCAGCGCCGGCACCGGAGCCAGGCCGCCGGTGACGGACACGGTGCCGTCCAGCTCTATCTGCGTCACCCCGCCCGCTGCCGCCCCCGCTGCCACGCCCGGTGCCACGCCCGCTGCCACAACAGTGACATGCGCCGCCGTGCGCCCGCGCAGGTCCACGCCGCCCAGCGCCGCAAAGGGCTGCAGGTCCGGCGCGGCCACGTCCGCCGCCACGGACAGGTCGCCCCCCGTCTGCGCCGTGCCCTTGGCCGTCAGCAGCGGGTGGGACAGGGCGAAGGTGACGGGTCGCGCCTGATCGTCCAGCCGCACGTCGGCGTCCAGCAGCACGGGGGCGGCGGCCAGCAGGTCCGGGGCGCCGCCGGGCAGGCGCACGCCGTCCACCACGGCATGAAGCCCGACCCGGCCGGCGTTGCCCTCGATGTCCGCCGTCAGCCGGCGCAGCGCGGCGCCCGCGGCCTGCAGGCCCTCGATCCGCAACTGGCCCTTGACGTCCGGCTTGGTGAACGGCCCGCGCACCCTGGCCTGCAAGCTGACGCCCTGCCAGGACACGTCCGCCCGCGGCGACATGGCCGGGGCGCTGCCGGTCACGTCCAGGTCCGCCGCCTGCCCGTCCAGGTCCAGCGTTCCCTTGGCCTCCGCCCGCAGCGGCCCGGCGGTCAGCGCCAGCGTCGTCGCGGCGCCGGTACGCGGCCCGTCCAGCCCGGCCTTGAAGGTGATCGGCCCCAGCGCCGGCAGCGACGCCAGGTGCGCGACCAGCCCGCCCTCCGGCTCCTGCACGTCCAGCTTCAGGCCGATGCTGGCAGGGTCAATGCGCGCCGTCGCGGCATAGGTGCCGCCGCCGTCCAGCCGTTGCAGCCGCAGGTCGGCGCTGCCGGCTTGCAGCGAGGCCACGTCCGCGCTGCCGTCCAGCGACAGCACGGCGGCGGTCCCGGCGACCGCGGCGCCGACCTCCACCCGGTCCACCCGGACCCGCCGGGCCAGCACCTGGACCGGCAGGGTGAACGGCTTGCTGTCCGATGCCGGGCCGGCTGTCGCGGCGGCGGGCACCGGCAGGCGCGGCACCTGCACCTGGGCGGCCGTCAGCGCATCAATGGACGCCTGCTTGTGCAGCAGCGCCGCGGGCGACCAGTCCAGCGCCACGTCGTCCGCCAGCAGCCAAGCGCCCTGGGCGTCCCGCACCTCTAGGTGCGCCAGGCGCAGCCGGTCCGGGAAGCGTCCGTGCAGCCCGGTGACTGCGACCTGGCCACCGGTCAGCCGGCCCACCAGCAGCTCCGCCGCCACCCGGCCCGGCCCGATGTTCAGCCCTATCAGCAGGGCGGCGACGGCCAGCACCGGCACTGCCAGCAGAACGGCAAGCGTCCACAGGACTGCCTTCCGCACCCGCCGCATCAGAACGCCTGCCCTATGCCGATATACAGTTCGAACATGTCGTCCCCATTCCGCTTCTTCAGCGGCACCGCCACGTCCAGCCGGATCGGCCCGATGGCGGTATAGTATCGCGCGCCCACGCCCGCCCCGGCCTGGACGCCGCCGGCCCCGCCGCCGCCCGTGCCTACCTGGCCCGCGTCCACGAACGCCACCGCGCCGAAGCTCTCGCCGATCCGTTGCCGGAACTCCACCGTCGCCGCCGCCACGGAGGTGCCGCCCGTGGGCCGGTTGTCACGGAAGCGCGGGCCGATGGATTGATACTTGTAGCCCCGCACCGTGCCGCTGCCGCCGGCATAGAACCGCTGGTCCGGCGGCAGGCCGAACGTGCTGGCACCCTGCACGCTGCCCACCAGCCCGCGCAACGCCAGGATGCTGCGGCCCGGCGCCCCGAGGTTGAAATAGGTGGACGCCTGCAGTTGCAGGATGGTGAAGCTGCCCCCGGCCCCGGCCAGGGACGCCGTGGGCGTGACGGTTGCCGCGGCCTTGATGCCGTGCGTCGGCTCGAACAGCCCCTCGGTCCCCGTGCTGTTGTAGCGCAGGCCGACCGGCAGTTGCGCCAGCGTGTAGTCCCGCGTCGTGCCCTCCTGCAGGATGCGCGACTGCTCTCCCTGCGCGCCGATGCTCGCCGTCCACACCTGGGAGAACTTGCGGCTGAGCGTCACCCCGGCCAGCGCCGCCGTGCGGTCGTAGGCGTCCAGGTTCTCCTTGATGACCTGCAGGTTCGCCTGGACCGTCTGGTTGCGCGCCCACACGTCCGGCTTCAGCAGCCCGGCCGTCACGTTGTAGCCCTGGCCGCGGCTGGCGCTGCCGCCGAGCTGCGTCACCGCCGCGCCCAGGTTGAGCTGCTCGGCCTGGCCGAACAGGTTGCGGTGCTGGAAGGTGACGCCCGCGCTGGCGCCCAGGTCGGTCGAGAACGCGGCGGTGAAGCCCACGGCGTGCCGCTTGCGCTCCGTCACGTTGAAGTCCAGCGGCAGGTCGCCGGCGGCGTTCAGCCGCTCCGCCGCGCGGGCGCGCACGGTGGCGAACACGCCCAGCGACGCCAGGTCCTGCCGCGCACGCTCGATCTCGTCGGGGTCGAACCGCTGGCCCGAATGCACCAGCAGGCGGCGGCGCACGAAGCCCGGGTCCATCCGGTCCATCCGGTCCAGACCGCCGATACCGATGGGGCCGAGGTTCACCTGCGGCCCGGCGTTCACCTTGTAGGACACGTCCAGCACCTGCGCCGCCGGGTCCAGCATGGCGACGGGGGCGTCCACCTTGGCGAGGGCGTAGCCGCTCTTGCGGAGCGCATCCAGCACGCGGCCCTGCGCGGCCAGCACGTCGGCGGCGATGGCGGGGGCGCCCGGCTCCAGCTTCAGCGCCGCGCGGCCCTCCGGCGGCACGGCGCCGTCCAGCGCCACGCGGCGCAGGCGGAACACCGGGCCGGGCTGGATGCCGATGTCCACGCGGACCGGGGCGGTCGCGGCCTCCAGCGCCGCGGGCAGGGCAGGGTCGTCCACGTCCCGTCCGGCGATTCGCACCGAGACCTTGGCGGCGTAGTGCCCGTAGCTGTTCAGCGCCGTCATCATCCGGCCCGCGTCGTCCCGCGCCCGCGACACCAGCGCGAAGGGTCCGACCGGCGCATTGTCCCGCAGGGTCAGCAGGTTGCTGCTGTCGCGCAGCGCCTGGTCCAGCGCGGCGTTGCCGGTGGCCGCCAGCTCGACCGCATAGGGCTGCGGGTCCGCCCCCCGTGCCGCGGGCATGGCAAGCAGGGCCGCGGCAAGCAGGGCCGCCGCGGCCAGGGCGGCGTATCGGAGGGTCAGGCGTGAGGGCATACGGACCTACAGTGCCACAGATGGGCGGCCGGGTTGTACGGGATCGCGCGTTCGTTCCCGGTTGTCCACCAGCCCTCCCCAGCTTGTCACGCCGCCGTCGTTGTTCCGGCAGGCATGGCTTGGTATGCCACCGGCATGAAGTTTCCAACCCGGCGCGTGCGCCAACCTGGCCTCATTACCGTGCCGCCGGCCCCGGAGGCGCCGCGCTTCTCCGGCCGCCGCCCGGTGCGCGCGGTGCGGCGGGGCCTGTCCATCCTGTTGTGGACCGTGCCGATGGGGTTGCTGCAAGCTGCCGTGCTGCCGCTGCCGGGGCGGCCCAAGGTGGTGGTGGCCCGGCTGTACTGGGCCAGCCTGTGCCGCTTGATGGGGATGCAGGTCCGCATCATCGGCACCCCGGCCCGGTGCCTGGACGGGCGGCCGGTGGTGTTCGCGTCCAATCATTCGTCCTGGCTGGACATCCTGACGCTGGGCGGCACCCTGGAAGCCTGTTTCGTCGCCAAGCAGGAGGTCGGCACCTGGCCGCTGGTCAGCCTGATCGCCCGGCTGGGCCGCACCGTGTTCGTCAGCCGCCGCGCAGCCAACACGCTGCACGAGCGCGACGCCATGCGGGCACGCCTGGACGGCGGCGACGGCCTGATCCTGTTCCCGGAGGGCACCAGTTCCGACGGCTCGCGCGTGCTGCCGTTCCGGTCGGTGTTCTTCTCGGTGGTGGAGGAGCGGGCGGGGTCGCCGCGCCCGGTCGTGCAGCCGGTTTCGGTCGTCTATGACCAGTTGGCGGGGCTGCCGATGGGCCGGGCCAGCCGGCCGGTGTTCGCCTGGTACGGCGACATGGACCTGGCCAGCCATTTCTGGCGCCTGGCGCAGCACCGCGGCCTGCGGGCGACGGTGCTGCTGCACGCGCCGCTGGACCCGGCGGCCTACCCGTCCCGCAAGGTGCTGGCGCTGGCGGTGCAGCAGGTGGTCGCGGACGGCGCCGCCACGCTGCGGCAGAACCGCCCGGTGCGGGCGGCGGCGCCGGTGCCCGCGCCCATCGCCGAGCAGCCCGCCTTCGCGTGACTTGCTGCTCCCTCTCCCTCCGGGAGAGGGCCGGGGTGAG
>JAABUK010006147.1_pt1 | contig 18131 bp, 22 predicted proteins | sample 5559141 | NCBI WGS metagenome assembly JAABUK01 (sample SAMN10711869, study PRJNA513367) | rock metagenome | isolation source: Antarctica rocks | place: Antarctica: Victoria Land, Pudding Butte nord | collected 2016-01-03 | reverse complement strand
ATGAGCTGTTTGCAAATTGCCTTGCCTGATACGGCGGCCTTGGCAATCTGTGAGCAATCAGTTGCATGTGCGCTACCATGCTTTACATGCATGCATGCATGCATGCATGCATCACTTACGATTGTTGACACATCCCACAGGCACTGCACCCTGCAGAGCTGGAAGCTGTTATGAACAGCCACTCATGCAGTCCTTCATCCGTTCTTGCAACACAAGTCTTAGCCCTAGGGTCAGGTGCATACAGTCCAGAGTACCTCCCTGTACAAGGTCTTTTTGTGGCAGTCACCGTGCCAACAATGAGAACAATATTGAACACGCTCATTCAATGCCGTGTGTTGTCCAGCCAACCTCCTGATCCTGGCAAACCAAAGATGGTCCCTGCTAGACTATCAGCAGGGACTATATCCCTGTTGTATCAAGTATCAACAGGGACATAGTATCAGAATCATATCATATAGCGCTTGTGGGTCTATACAGGTCGTGGGGCATAGGCAACGGCCAATCCACAGCACAATGGGAAGCCTTTGAACAGCAACTACAGAGATTTCAGGCGAATGTGGCCCAAAGTGGGGGGCCCTTCTTGATGGGTTCAAAGGTGTCATTGGTAGGCTTCTACTAGAACCACATTTCATTGAGATCACAATCAGGCTTCATTAGCTCAACCCATGCTCAAGTGCACACCTAGAGTGTGCAAGCTGAATGCACACTTGATGGTTCTGTTCAGGCGTGTTAGCTCAACTCAAGCTTAGGTCTACACAGAAACTGTGCAAATCAAGTGCACAAACTATGGTCCTGTTGTGGCATGTTCAGTCACAGCATTCAGGCACTGCAACATTCACTGCCAGCTGGCAATGCTTTCTTGTACAGTGATGCCGCTTTGTACTGCTGTATACATACAAGACATGTTGCATTGGTCACACAGCAGCTGTACATGCATGGTGATATTTTGTTGCCAGATCACATGCTCTATGCAGCTATTTCAGTGTCATTCAGCAGTCTGTACACTGATTTGCCGTGTGCATTGCTGCACCTTTTAGCTTTGACAACCAGAGGAATTGCAGGCATTTGCATGGCATCCTGTGAGAGCACTGCAGGCCTGCGTGCATGCGGCACTGCACAAGTGGCATGCAGCTCCAACCTGTTGTACAGAAATGTTGATATTTGCATCACTTGATCATCTGACCAAGGTTTCTCTTTCATCCCTGTTCTAAAATGGAAAAGAGGGACAGGACAGGGATACCAGGTACCCAAATTTGAAACAAAAAAGTCAACAGTTTTGACTCAAAACAGTGTCCAGACGCACCTCAGGCACATTTTGTTCCTGTCGTTGCCAAGTGACACGTGTCGGCATATGATAAGAATTCTGTGCAGGCTGACCTGATTTACATGCCCTTCATGGAGCGCTTTGCCACAGCCATGCCGGCCTTCATGCCATATGACCCATGTGATGCATGTGATGGCCGCATTGGAGAGTGGCTGGCTGCCATGAGACAGCTTGAGTGCTGCCAAATGGCTGCACTAGACCAGAAACTGTTTCTGCAAGCCCTAAAGTGAGTTGCCGGCTGTTGCCCTGATAAGGATATGATCACTCACATTGTCAGGCCACCCCAATATTGTACACAACATGCCTGTCAGAGCTGTATACAACATGTTTCTGCAGGCCCTAAAAGTGAGTTGCAGGCTGTTGTCCTCATGAGCATGTGATTACTCACATTGCCAGGCCATCTCAATTGTGTACTATCCCCAATACACAACATGTTGCAATGGTATGCGTTACTTGCTTTGTTGCCTCACTGCAGCTCTTACCGTGAAAGACCAAAGAAGCACTGACATGTCCTGCTAGAATGTCTGTGTTGTTCACAGAGTCAAAGTCAGGCCTTTCTTTCCCTATGTACAGACCAGCTCAAAACGGGCTGAAACTGGGCACTGACGTTTCTTTGCTATCCGTGTGCAGGCAGGAGCGCAGTCTGGACTTCTTTGACTTCACCACCTACAATGCACACCAGCTGCATCCACACCTCCACTGATCCTTGCTGGTCCTGCATCTGCAATTTCATTTTATACCTTACAGTCTGGGGTGTGGAGCCAGTTGTGACTCATCAGACATCCTAGCTTGAAAGCACAGGTGTATCATGTCCTGGACTGCTGTCTGAGCCACATGCTAGCTGCACCCACCTTGGACAAGTAAATCTGCAGAGACAGCTGTTTGATACATGACCCACCCTTGGTCATGCTTGTCACAGTGAAGGGCTGCAGGATAGCACAAGAATGGGCGGAACTGGCAGCTGACTGCATGCATGGGGCTTGCAGAGCAGTGCCGGTATCTATCAGGCTGCTGATTCCGCATGGTCAGAGGGCACAGAGAGCTACATGAACAGAGGACAACATCTGGCTATGTTGCAAGTAGCAAGCTTGACAAAGTGTGGGAAGGTGGTCCATTACCATTTGAGGCAGTTTCTGATGAAAGCAGATGCGCTTTCTTGTCCTGACACATTACACAGGATGTTGACTAGTCCTCAAACTGGTCACATTTACCAATAAGTGGGCTATCAAAATCAGCAGCTTGTTGGTAGATGTGACCTCTCTTTGATATAGTGCTGGCTGACTGCAATCAGGCTGCAGCAGTCGACTCATGTTGGTTGATGCTATGCAGCTTCAGAGTTGTACATGTGTGGATATGGTGAAACTGCAACTGGAGATGCATGTTCACCTGTGTTGCTGGAATCTGCAAAACTATTGACAGCCATGCTTGACCCCAATAGACATGCTATAGTGAACCTCACTTATGACGAGGTGTTGTAGCTTTCAAGACTACGTGCCACAAATCCGGTTGCAACATTGATTAATGCGTGGCATGCTAATGAAGGTGCAAAGTTATTGAAGGTGTACACTAGATCAGTCACTGCTTGGATGGCTGCACTGTCATACATGCCGACACCAGCGTGCCCTCTCTGTAGGATGCTCCTGCTGCATTCAACCTCTACCATCTGCTCTGCGTTTGTCAACATTGTCTACAGCTACCCTTGGAGGTGACCGTAGCTAGGGCATCTAAACAGCTACCCCTAGGGCATCTAAATCAGATGCCAGCTATACAAAACGAGTTTCAAAGCAATAAGACACCGTTGCGCAGCTGCGAGTCGGTTTGTGGAAGCAGTATAGACCTTTGACGCGTTGTATTGAGCCAGACAATCCCGAGCACGATGAGCAACTATCCTCCTCAGGGTACGCACAAGCAAAGTAGCTGATGACGTACATCCTGACAACTGCGATTGCCATCTAAACGCTTTGGTCTGGTGTCTCACGCCTGTACTGTTCTCGCAGGCTACCCTCAGCAAGGCTACCCGCCGCAGGGAATGCAGCAGCAGTATCCACAGCAAGGCTACCCCCCACAGCAGGGCTATCCCCCACAGCAGTTCCAGCAGCAGCAGTACCCTCCACAGCAGGTCTACCAGCAGGGGCCGCCAGCACGGCAGCAGGGTGGAGGTAACTTCTGTCTGGCATGGTAAGTCTGCAATGAGTTGACATCTTGGTGACATAATTGAGAAGCTTTCTTCCATTTTGCTGTTTCTGACGTCTGGTGTTCTGCAGTTTGGCTGGAATATGTTTCTGCTGTGCCCTTGAGGACATCTGCTGCTGCTGCGCTCTGGATGATTTGCTCTAGAAACCTGCAATTGACACACAGAAGGCTACAATCAGAACTGTCTCCGTCCACTAGTGGTTGGGAGCCAAAACAAAGCAGCTATTCATCAACAAGCCTGACAGACAGAGCAGTCCAGGACCTGTATACGCGTGCCAAGCACTCGTCGTTCAGCACCAGTATAAGGTGCTGTTTGCAGGCAGACACTAGCAAAATGAATCAGTACAATTGCAAAGTTTTATGAGAAAGGCTTGATTATGACAGCAAGTCAGAAGCATTGAAGGAAAACTCCTAAAATGTTTGCACATGTATAAACGAATCTTCAATGTTGCCTGCACGGCCATGGCAGGTGCCTCCAGCCCTTTCACAATGTTGATGATGCTACGCAAGTGTAACAGTGCATGAAATTGGCCTCCTGACGACGCTAGCAATGCACCTTTTACCTCAGCCCTGCTACAGCAAGCCTCAGGATGCCTGTGATTAGCAGACTCTTTGACCAACTGTCCCTGCAGTGCTATAGCTGGGTATTGACTGCTGTCAAACCCAAGTATCTGCACGACTGTCACTCTTGCATGACTGGTGTGCAAAAGCAGCTGCAATTGTACATTAACGCTAAGCACAGTGTGACGCCAAGTGCAGCTGAGAAGCGCTTTCAAAGTTACATCAACAGACCTTATCAAACTTGGCCTTGACAGCATGTAAGCTGCATCTTCAGGGTCAATATGCTATAAACGACTTGGCAAATGAGCTTAATTAGCTTTGTGTCTGAGAACGCTCAGGTACACCAGTTCGCATGAGCTTGAAGACTCACGGAAAACCCTTGATGAAGAGACGAATGGAAGCATGGTGTGCAATCTCAGAATGATGTGTGCGACAACAGCGGCAGCTCGACTATGTAACGTTTCAAATTAGGGAAGTGAATTCACAACAGAATAAAAGGCAGCAGGTGCCTGGTACATACCCTACAGGCCGCATCGCAGCAATCACACATGGATATGCCTGCAGTTGTAGCTGTGTTTTGATGGGCCTGCTGCATCTGATTGAGTTTTGTCATGGCTGGGTGCTTTTGTAGCAGCTGTTGTGCTTGTCCAGAAGGAGTAACACCCCCTCACAGTACTGTTGACACCCTCCAAAGCTCAGTGAATGCCATGCCAGCTTGTCCACAGGGTCCGGGCTTCTGCTGCCATCAACGGTAAGTTTACACGACCAAGTATCACCCACTCACAGGCCGTGAGCACCCGGGGATGGCCAATTCTGCATGCCCACACGTTGCATGAACATGCAGCAGCATGCATAGCTGGTGCATGCTCAGGATCATAAGGAGGCTGTGCGCAAGATGCATGGTGGTGAGCTGCAGCTGTGCAAGATACTTCTAGGCAGGGAAGGCAGTGGCAGCTAAGTGCTGAGCAACTGCAGCAGCTGTAGGACGCACACTGGCCATGTGTAGGTGACGGTAGTTGAGGGCAGCAGCAGATTCTCAGAGAGTGTGCAGAAACTGCCCAATTATCTGCAAGTATGCAGCTAGTTTTTGTGCAACATTGTAGGCAGAAGGCACCATATTTGCTCAGCCTGCACTAGCCTTGCCTGATCTCAGATGATGTGGGTACTGTGTGGTCTTTCAAGTGTTGTGTTCTGAGTCCATTTCTCTGCTAATACTAATGCCACAGTATATCCACCTGACACATCTTATGCATCAGCCTCTGGATCTGTGACAACGTTGGGATGTACTGGAGCAAGTTACGCATATTGTGTTGTGACAGAGTCAAGAGTGTGGTACAGCACAGACCTTGTTGACACAGGACAGCATGCACGCAATCAAATTTAGCCAGCTGTTGCTTGTCAAGGTCAATGAAAGGTTCAGACACACAGTGCACCAGTCTGTTGGAAGCAAGCTGCTAGCTAAACATTTGCCATGTGCTTACCAAGAATGGACTGTCCATTCTATCCAGGCTGCAGCAGCTGCTGCAATGTGGCTGACGGTGTTTCTTTGCCCTGCATGCCAGAACTCAGCTGCCATATTGCCTGTTTGCATGACAGCAAGCAAAGAAAACAGTGGAAATTGGTGCTCACTGCGTTCCACATTGCTGTGAGGGAAATGAGCATGTTGGCAACTGCCAAAGCATCACCTCACCTCGCCCAGCAAAGTGGGGAGCAGCCATCCACTGTATACTGACAGAGTGGCATCAGAGTGCAAATGGGAACTACAATGACTGCAGTGCTGTTGGGCAGAGGTCAATGGAAGTGGAAGGTGACCAAGTGGAAGTCATTGCAGCGCTTTACACTTGTTAGCCATGGAGGATCCAGGCCATCTTGGAGGTACAGCATAGGCATCAGCAGTGACAGCGTAAATGCGGTCCTGTTGTGCTGAATCCTGATTTGTAATCTAGCAGCTTATGGTTGCACAGTGTTATGCTGCCTGAAAGACAGGAGACTTGGAGTTGCGCAGTGGCAGCAGCATTGGCTGCTGCGCTTTGCCTGCTGCGGTGAGCTGCAGGCCTTGATCTCCAAGCTTCAAGCTCTGCATTTGTTGAGAGGCAGTCCTGACATGTGTACAGGCAGCGCTGACCATTGCTAACAGGTCCTCAGGAGGCTCTGCCTTGAGCACAACCCCTTAGTTGGCCGTGAACTGGGTTCAAACTTGTTGTTGTGTGTGACAAGTGCAGCTGACCGATTGTCTTGCAGCTTTCAAGCATGCTATGCTTATGTGCATTCTTGTGGCAGTAACATTAACGCTAGTTGTGCAGGAGGCATGCTGGTTGGACTTGACAGGGTGGTTGGTTGTGACAGGCACAGCTGGGTTGAGATCCAATATGAATAGCTTCATGCCTTGAGAGGTGTCCAGCAGGCTTGCCGGCTGTAGTGAGCTGAGCTGGCAAAGGCAAGCGCCTCTCATGCTGCCAGACCTTTAGCTGTGTTGCAGTGATATGGAGTTTGCAAGTTTGTGAGCCGCTAAGTCAGAGTATTGAAGGTACTGCAACTGGCGGCATGTTGCTTCAGACAGAGGCTTGCATGTTGCATTTGACCCAGTCAGTGTGTCTGTTGTGATAAGTACTCAGCAACTTGGGTCAGCCTGCCAATTGTACACCTCAGTTTCAGCTTCCAAAGATTGACTGGCTCTCAAATCAAGCAGCTGCTGTCACTGACACCCATATTATTGAGCGTATCCCCATGCACAAATCAGAGTTTTCACGTATATACACAGCTAGCATTCATCTTTATGCAGTGAGATAGAGCCAAGATAGGTGGACCGCTACTCCATTACAGTATATATACTGTAAATATGATATGATGTTTACCTCCAGTAGATATCACACACAGGAGCTGGACAAAGTCAAAATTCTTGAAGCAAACATGCAATGCATTTGTAGATTCAGGTAGTCTAGAATTGTTTAGCCACAATTCTGTCACGGTGGTTACTGTATCATTTGCTTGAAACACCATACTATGATACATACCATGCCTCTCAAGTGCATCATGGCATTCGATGTTCACAACGTGCTAGCACTGGCAGTATTGGTAGTGCGTACCACCATGAGGGCGACAATGTTGTCGCTACTACTAGTAAGCAACAAATGCATCTGTCGCAGCGGTATTGACATGCCCAACTGAGCTTGCAAGCACTTAAGTTTATGTCAACTAACAATAGAAAAGATATTACCGGTAGTTGCTTGGTGGTATTGCTTGGAGCACTAAAAGGAGGGCATCTTGCTTGAGTTCCAGTAGCTCAGAATATGATCCTGGGTAAGCTCTCAAGGTCTTAGCTAGCCATGCTGCACAGACATTCAGTGTCTTCGGCAGCTGATGTGCGTCTGAGAATGCTGCCAATCTCAAGACCTCTGGCAACCTCTCCAATATAAGTTCGTTGGTTTGTTTATCAAACCGTTGAACGCTCTTGCAATGTGGGCAGCTTATGAACCCACTGTACCCAGCAGAGAAATTACGCTGCAGCTGCACTGCTTGTGAGATGAAGGCATCACTGGCATCAAGCATGCACTGCACTTGGTATTTGCTTGCAAACACTGCTAAGAGCTCTGCATCCTCCTGAGACTGAATCTCAGGACCTAGAGGTGAGGAAGAAAATGCACAGTGACCGTACAGGTACTTCAGCGCAGCTTGAGCGCTCGGAATGCCATGAGTGAGATGACGTAAGGCTTGCAGCTGAGGCGGGACAGGCCGCCAGTGAAGTCCGAATCCTGGTCCTGAGCAGCAAGCTCTTTTGCAAAATATGGAGAGGCAGCTGCCAGAATGTAGGTGTGGGTCGGCAGGGTCACATCGTCTCCCACCAAGACTGCATCAAATGATGTCGAAAGCTGCTGAGGGACGCTCTGCCCGTAGCTGGTCTGAGAACAGAGCTGCACCAGATCCCGCCGTGTCAGGCTCGATACACCCTCGGCCGACTGCGATGTCATCAGTGATCTAAGCCGGGGTCTGACTGTCCTGCGATAACAAACCGGCAGTCAGTGCGTGTCCAGCAATGCTGCCATATGGCGGACTGCTGGGGTGCAAGAAGCCTTTCGTAAAGCAACCTGTCACCAGCTGTGGTGCAGCAAGTGAAATGATTTACCTGGCGAGCAGAACACTAGTACTGGCAGGCGTCAGCTGCTTGGCCTGCTTGCTGCCTTGGCAATGCGGGCAATCTCGCATTTTCGCAGCAAGTTTGGAACCAGAGAGTTCGAAGACTAGTCCTTACTCGCTAACGAGCGCAGCATAACAAGATCTGGCAATCTAGCGGGGTGGACAGCCCGTGTCCACACGGCAGTATGTGTGTCATGGCACGGCCACGGTTGGCTTGGTGATCATCATGCTGAAGTGCCGTGTACAGCTCACCTGCGACGGGCCTGGAGGAGCTCAAGCTCGAGAAGCTTCTAAAGCTTAAGCTGTCAACTACTCGCAAGTTCAGACTGCACTGGAAGCCTGTATGCTTGTGCACGCCTGCCATGTGCGCAAGCATATTTGCGAGATTCGGGCAACACTGATGACAACTGCTTCAACGTCACTTAGTGATGCTGTAAATGGACCCATGAGTGTTGCAAATTTGCTTTAAAGCAGCATAGATGAAATCAACATGCACCTAACAAAGAGCATGCGCATCTAATTCAAGAGACCAACCTCTCAGTCTGACAGCCCTTGCAAAAGTTGGGCTTTAGTTTCAGAAGTGAGAAACGATCATCTCTGCATGCTCTTGTGACCAAGCAGGCGTCTTACACAATGCACGAAGCCCTGTCAACGCATACAACTCATACAACACATCAGCACCTCCAGAACACAAGATTCGTGAAAAAAGCCGAGCGAGGCTGCGCAATATGTTGAGCACTTCAAGATGCAGCATGTTTGATGCTGCAGAACGTCATGGGAGCGCCCCAGGCAGGCACTGGGAGGGGAAAGGTCTTCAGAGGCTCCTCAAGGTCAACTTGCCAGTCATACCCCCTTGCCAGCACAGCCAGCAAGATCTGCATGCACCAAGAACAGACTTGCATCCTTCAACACATCTGAGTGCAGTACTGAGCTGCAGTCTGTTTGTGTTAATCACGACACCCGCACAACCGTGTTACGCAGTTCGTGCTCTAGTTGCAGGGTTCAGACAAGGTGTGCGCTGCTTGATTGGTAGCCAGACAGCCATGTAATCATGTGTTTAGAGGGGCATATCAGCAGATGCACCTTCATTTCATTGTAGGCAAATCCTTGACCCGGGCACTGCCGAGGTCCAGCACTGAAGGCATGAAAGTTGCCTGGCTTGCTGGCCTCCTCACTTAGCCACCTGTAAAACACTCAGGCATCTGCTGCAGATTTATCTGCTCTGCAGAAGTTGACACAAGTGCATGACAGATCACACACAAGCAGCTAGATGGGTTGCATTGCCTATGATCATGCAAGGCTACCCACCTGTCAGGGTTGAACCTGGTGGGGGCCAGGGGGCCTTGAGCCCCCAGCCAGCGGGGGTCCTCATGCAGGATCTTCCACAGCTCCACCTGTACCTTGAACCCCTGCACCCACATGCACAGCCATGTGGCCTTGCCTGACAACTCATCACTTGTCACAGCATTAGCAAACACACAGAGTGTGCTTGTCAAGTCTGTTGCAATATCAGTGCGGTCTTCCATGGCATGAGGTATCATCCAGTATTGTCATACATGCAAAGGATGGCACCAGCCTGGTTGCCATCCCAGTTGCAGTATTTGCACTCGCATGCAATGATACCAGCACACGACCATGGCTGGACGGCAGCCATAGATCTATTGACCACTGATGACTCATGAAAGAGCTGGCCTGATGACAACGGCAGCTCAGTGCAGCTGAAATATGCCTGCAGAGCAGGCTGCTACAGCAGTCATCTGTCTTTCTTGTCAGTCTGTCCAGACTGTAGGCCAGAGCATCACTACATTGAGTTGTCAGTCTGGTGTGTGGACCATATACAAGGTTAGCTTAGTAGGCCGGTGCTTGTCTCAGCTCTTCTCAGGCCAACTGCATGCAAATGAAGCCACGGCAACAGCCATGGTTGTTTGACCTGGTACAGAGTGCAGTGTTGGAAAGGACCTTTTTTCAGAACTTTTACACCGGAAAAAATTAAATATTTTGCAAAAATCTGGTCCCCTCACCTCTGGAATGGTGTATCCACACAGCTCAAAGGTGGTCAGGGCCCTCTTGGGTACAGTGTTGATGATGACTGCCAGGCGCAGCACCTCCTTGATAGTTGCATCAGCATATTGCATGTCTGCCAAATACTCTGGCGTGATGTTTCTGCCATGCTTGCTTTCCACCTGCAGACATTGTACATGCCTCATCTTGATCGGGCACAATTGTTTTGGCGTGAAGATGCAGCACGGGTTGTGTGGGTCAGTCAAGGCAGTCTGTGGAAGAACAGAACAGTGCAGTTATGGTTGTTGACTTGAGTGACAAATGTCCAAATGGTTTGCTGAAGACGGCTGAATTAGGGTATCAGAAGGGTTTCACAAGGGTTTCATAAGGGTTTCAGAAGGGTTTCAGTAGGGGATCAGCCACACCATGCCATGCATACAGCCCATGCATGTGTTGACCACAGATATGATGCATCACAAAGGTGTGCTCAGATTGCCCTGAAACCTGAAGAAAAGCAGGCTCGCAGCGTGAGAATGTATCTGATGCTTTGTCCTGTGTATCACAGAAGGCTTGCGGCTTGCTCACCCTCAGCAGACACCTGTTATTGCAATACTAACACAGTCTCAGGTTGAGACGGATGAACACACCTGAGTTTGCTCTTGACGCAGCTTGTCCATGACCCAGGGTTCCTTCTTGAGGTAGTGTAGCAGCATGCTTAAAGCTGAGGCACTTGAGTCATGCCCAGCAAACACCAGATGGAAGCACGTGTCCTGCACAACAATCGCAACTTAGTGAGTGTTCAAGTTTTCTTGTTGTGAAAGCTTTGCCCTGTCCCCCCCTTGCTCAGAACACGATGCCTTAGGTGGACTGATAGCTCGCCGACCCTCAGGTGCATCAAGCCAAGGTATTCCTTCCTGTCCTGAAAAAAGGAAGGTTTTCATCCCTTCCAAAAGGGGGGGGGCAGGAAAGGAAGATTGGTCAGCAATGCAACCAGGCTGCACAGCAGTATGAGCAGTGAAAGCTTGACAACCATGGTGTTGGCACCATCACAGTCTGCCACTCGCACTCTTCAAGCCACAACAATCTTCTACATCAATTATTGGTGCAGTGCACAACAAATTGATGTAGCAGAAAGTTGTGGCTCAAAGAGTGCCAGTCGCAGGCTGTGATAGTCCCAAACAAACAAATTTTTGGAAACAAAACCCTGACAAAAATTATTGATTGGAAAAAAACCTGACAAAATTTGCCCTGATGCGCGCGAAGCTACCTCGAGGAACTGCATATCATAGAAGTCATCAGATGACTCCTTGGCGGCTCTGACAACCAGCTCCATAGAGGTCACCGGTCGCCCCTCTGCAGGCCTGCACAGACAGACAGTCAGTCAGACAGACAGACAGACAGGCAGGCAGGCAGGCAGACAGACAGACAGGACATGACGTGATGAGAGCAATGTGGGTATCTTCACAGCTGTCATTGGAAGGCAGACGCAGCTGCAGCATAGCCCTCTCCTTCTGGCTATACAGCAATTTCAATGCTAATCCCATCATGCTTTGTCCTATGTGAACACCAGACGAACAACTTGACAGTTGGACAGCTCAGGCAGCACTATGTGCATGTGCCAGGGCAGCCAACATTCCTCTTGCAAATTGCAAATTGGCACCTGTTCATGTTCTCTGTCAATCTCTGGATATTCTCGGCGTACATTGCAGCAATGTCCCTCCTTGCCTGTAGAGCCTTGCCGTACGCTGCAAGACACATCATGCTCTGGTCACAACAGTAAGTCAGACACCATTGAGGTAAGGAACTGCGCAACGTGATCAAGCTAGCAGTACCATGAATGAAAATACAAGCCCTTCTGCAGAAGCAACATTAAGTGTGCAGCCACCTAGCTCATGCTAGCAAAGATCGTGTCTGTTTTGCTTGTGCTCATTGACATGAACCGGGAAGGTGACCTGGCAGGAAGCTGGTGTGCTGCAGGTAAGAGAGGTGGCAGTGAAGGGAGGAAGCGTGGCAATGCAGGGAAGATTGGCTGGCAGAGCCGCAAGGGAAGAAGCATGGCAGTGAAGGGAAGAAGCAGGGCAGTGAAGGGAAGAGGGGTGGCAGTGAAGGGAAGAAGCGTGGCAGTGAAGGGAAGAAGCATGGCAGTGAAGGGAAGAGGGGTGGCAGTGAAGGGAAGAAGCGTGGAATGTATGGATCAGGGCAGGCATTAGTTATTGCTCATCAAATGCAGTGTGAGCACAATGATCCATGGCGTCACATTTGCAAATTTGTGAAGTTTCTGCTGCAGAACTGTCATGAACACCATTACAGCAGATGCTGTCCTTGATGCCATAGCTCTTTTCAATCCCGAAACCTCTATCTTCATTCAGAAACGTCATCCCTACACTGGAAATCCAAGCTCCAAAACGTCTGGGCACAGTCAAAAGATGTTTCTAAATTGTGGAGATGATTTAGCAGTTCAATGCCTTAGCAGCAGCAGCTGAAACTTGTTCAACAAGATGCTTGTGATCGGAGCTTCAAGCAGAGGCTGTTGTAAAGAAGCATCTGATTAGAGCTTGTCTGCAGTGCAGGTAGTGACTGAGCTAGTACTGGGCTTCCCAACACAATTTGCCACACCACAGATGCTGGCCAAGCAGCAAGCCCTGTTTGACATTCTTCACAATGGCCTTGTGGCTCTGCCAATCAACCTTCCCTTCACTGGTACCCTTCTTTCCCAGTCACTCTGCCAATCGACACTCTTTTTAGTGGTATCCCACTCTTCCCATGCCGCCTTGCCACCCCTCTTGCCTTCATTGTCACCCCTGTCCCCTTCATTGTCACCCCACATCCCTTCACTGCCACCCCTCCTCCCTTCACTGCCACCCCTCTTCCCTTCACTGCCACGCTTCTTCCCTTCACTGCCACCCCTCTTCCCTTCACTGCCCTGCTTCTTCCCTTCACTCACAGTCTAATCAAGACAATTATACTTGGTTGTAACACTCATGTACCTTGCCAGTGAAAGCCTTCATTGCATGCTCCCCTTTGAGCTGACCAACAGAAGCCCAGTCAGCGCACAGCTCCTCTGCAATTGCTGTTATTCGAGGAATGTACTGCTCATTGGTCTTTGGGCTGAACGCTGACAGGAACATCTTGCGGATGTTGAGATGCTGCTGTCCCTTTACCATGGCAAGCGTCTTCTGGCCAAAGATGGTTCCAATGGTGAAGGGCCAATCATCTGCGTATGCAAACAAGGTGAGAGTGAGGAGCTAGATTTTGATCTTATGAGCGGCAGCATGCATGTATGGTGCAAGACAATGTTGTGGTCATGTATCAGCTAGCGCTAGACAGCAGCAGGACGATAACACAAGCATGCGGTGTAGACCTTGCTGATGTGCCGGATGAGTCTTGTGAAGATCAGGGTGAAATGTGTAAGGCTCTCTTACTTTCAACAAGCTTGTGCTCAGAGGTCAGCAGTCTTCTGCAGGCATCGGCATCTCCCACATGGATGACTTGCTCGCCGAGAAGATACGACCTGGAATGCACATCAGCTTGCGTTTTGTGCTGATGCTGTTACAGCATCATGTTGCAGGCATCAGGTGCTGTGATGAGAAGAAAAGTCATAAGGTGAACCTGTAAATACTGCCATGCTTTTCATGGTGAGGCACACCAAAATAAGGTCCAAGCTTCAAATATTGAAAGGTATCTCCTATGAAAGGGATGCCCCTCACCAGGGGTGGCAGAGCAGACTTCCTGTTTCAACAAACACCAGCGTGTGTATTCCATGTGGAGCCTTGCATATTCCAAGAACGTTGTTGACAGCTTTGCGCAACTTGACGATTGCAAACTACCTTGCCCCTTTAAAAGATCTTGAACTTAACAGGAGAGCTGCGAGAGCTAATGCAGCTGACGCCACCAGCCATGCAAGCCCAACTGGCTGGATCACAACCGAGAACAAGGCGTTCATCTGCACAGGCTTCGCAGTCGCACAGCAAGACGCAGATGCAGCTTACTGTGCCGTTGCTGCCTTATCTTCTTGGGCCCTTGAATGCAACGGAGAAATCCTCGCAGCAATTCAACGTCGCTTTGCATGGTGCACAGATCTCGGAAGAAACTCTGGTGCCCTCTTATGTCATTGAGCAGTTGCAATTGCAGTTGATGCCTGCAGACAACAGCATTTGCTACTGCTACTGTCTCAATTCGATGCAAGCCGCTGCTCACATTCCAGCAATCGTGCTGAGAGGAGCGTCAGCATAAGCTCAGGCTGACATTGCAACAAGGGCTTAATGGGCAAGGGCACAGTGGTTGAGTCGACTCAAAAAATGCAGTTTTACAGCCGTGCGACCTTCATGCATATATTGTGTAAGCAGACGTACTAAAGTAGAGGTATGATGTTAATCCAGTTCAACCCACGACAGTTTTCTTTACTGACACAGATCAGCTAATTGCTACAAGCAAGACACTACTAAAGGAGTTGCAGTTTTCTTACAGTATGTTATTACAGAGCATCTTATCAGCTACATAACACATGACTTATAATGATTACTTGAGCCTGCCGCTTGTGCGGCGCAACACAGGCTCATCACTCCCTGGTTTTACTTGCGTACTTGCTGCAGAAGCTCTTGCACCAGGCTTTGCCTTTCCCTTGCCCTTTGCTGCAGCTGTTGCACCAGCATCTGGATCAGCTTCGCTGGTTGCAACTGCTTCAGAAGCTGCTTCTGCAGTTGCCCCTCGAGGAGAAATGCGCACAGGAGGCGTTGGCGGCAGCCCTTTGCGTAGTCTTGCACTTGCACTCAGCTTTTCTGGTGCAAGTTGCTTTGTGTCAGGCTTCTGAGCTGATGAAGCAGCTGGTTTAGCAGTGGCAACAGACTCACTCCCACGCTTTTGCTTAGAAGTGGGAGCAGATACACCCTTCTTCTCTGGCTGTGCTTTATGTCCCCTGTCATCTGCCGCCACTTTTTCTTTGCCCTTGGCAGCAGTAGCAGCAGCAGCTGTTTCTGGCTTGCCTTTGGCGCCACTCTGCTTTTCCCCGCCTTTTCCAGCAGCAGCTTCTGCTGCAGGTGCTGCCGGCTTGCTGGATCTGCCCCTCTTCGTCTTGTCAGGCTTGACTTCATGCTGCGGCAAGCCCTGCTGCTGCCACCTGGCATGAAATGCCTGCTGAGCTTCAGAGGCTGTTGCACAGATGTCTGACTCTGGCTTGTTGAAGCTGTGGCAATTATGCCAGATGCGTTCTACATCCTCATACACGTCACCTGCAAGGAAGGTCTGCCAGTTGTGCAGGACAACTCTACGTTTTGCTGTTAGTTGGGAGAAGCGCCATGCACATGCAGACTCAAAGTTGCATTTGACTACTGTATATAAGAAAACAATTGACTTCAGTCTGGTGCGGCATGTTACACATCAATAGGTTCAATTGAGTGCAGAACAAAATCTCTGAGCACAGCGATGGCCGATGCTTTGGCAACAGCATTATATTTGCACACTACATGTACATCTATGTTTACTGGTGCATTTATGTGCACATATGTATGTGCATAAGTACGTCTGTACTGAATGGCTGTCAAGGTCACGGCCAACTCCATTGGACAATGTACGGTACCTGCTGATGCATACTCTTCATTCTTCAACTTCTCCAGCACAGTGCCCAGGTCCATGGGGTTCTGAATGACACGGCTGTACCCGGGCACCTCTTCTTCACTGACAGGGGCGCTAAATATGGCCGCCACCTTGAGTTTGAGCAGGGCCTTGACAGCTTTCTGAGCCTTGCTCAGCTCCGCCACAGCAGCTTGTGAGTCCGCCACCTTTTGCTTCTTCTTCAGGGGCTGCTCAGCAGAATGCGAGCCTGAGGGCCCTGCAAACAGCCACTGTTTCCCTAATTTCTAAACCCTACATATGGGTTTTAACCTCGCTTGTTGTTGTCAACAGCACCCACGACAGCCATGCAAGCTTGAGGCAATAACAATCATGAATGATCAGAATTAAAACGCTTTCCAGCTGATGGTGAGGTAGGTACATGCAGGAAAAGTCTTGATTCTCCAGAGCAGCCTGTCTTTTTTGAGGTAACCAAGGTTGCATGCCATCATTGTGGCATGACCACAATTTCAACATTGTTGGCTCTCAGTACAGCTGTACTATCCCAGAGCTGAGGCAGGGGACATCTCCATCCCAGATTTGAAAAGGCATGTTTTATATCACAATGGTGTGCAGGATATATCGAAGAGAAGGTTTGAAGGAGGCTTTCAGGAAATGGTTTGGACTCAGAAATCTGAATGGAAAGTTAGCCAGAATGCACTTGACATAACCAATGAACAAAGCTGACCCACCTGTATCCAGAGCACGCTTCTTTCCATCCTTCTTCTGCTTTTTGGCACAAGGTGGTATGGGGGTGACAGTGGGTAGCCCCTCCTGCTGCCAGCGCATGCGGAGGGCCTGCTGTGCTTGGTCCGCTAGGTCACAGATCTCAGAGTCAGCCTCATTGAAGCTACGGCAGTTGGCCCAAACCAAATCCACATCCCCCAACACCTCACCTGCAAACAAACAAAACATGGCACATGTCAGAGTCAGGCTCATTGAAGCTACGGCAGATGGCCCATACCAGATCCACATCCCCCAACACCTCACCTGCAACATGACAAAACAAAAGATTTGTCCAGTCAGGTCACACATAGCACACTGTGACAGATTGCAGCCCCTGCTGTTGGCCCAAACCAGGTCCCAATCTCACCTTGAACGTGCTTCAGGCAGATCAAGCACGTGAGTGTAAATGACACCAGACGTGTTAACACATGTAACCTCAACTGCGTGTGTTTGTGTGACCCACAAATAGGGGACATTTGAGATGGGTCAATTCTCAGGGCTCCATTCACAGACAAAGAGGTTCTGAAAACAGCACATTTGATGCTGCCGAACACTCATCACAACAGGCATGCAGCTCCTCACAGTCAGACCTTTGGCTATCAGCAAAACCCAATGCAACACCGATTGCTGCAACACTGATGAGAAATAGCATTCCCTACCTAGGGATGTATATTCCGCATTCTTCAACTTCTCCAGTACACTACCCAGGTCCATGGGTTGCTTGACTGCCGCCCCATACCCTGGCACTTCTTCTTCGTTCACGGGCCTGCTGAAGGGCGCAGCTGCTTTCAACTTCAAAACCCCCTTCACCACCTTCTGAGCTCTAGTCAGATCAGCTGCTGAGTCCTGAGGGGCTGAAGCAGCCTGATCCTTGCTCTTGTGAGATGATCTACCCTTGATCGTGAGCTTGATCCTTGGCCGCCGCTCATGTGAGTCATCACTGTCAGAGATCTCTGCCTCTGATGATGACGACGCCCGTGAGTCTTCCTCTTGCCTGTCAGGCTGCTGCCTGGGTGGCTTGACAACGAGACGGCGCTTGGAGCCACCGTTTGCATCAGCGGTGGCAGCTGCTTTGCTTGTGGAGGGCGCAGTGTCAGCTTGGCGGTGGCCGGCAGACCTTGCAGGGCGGCCACCGCTGCTGGGCTGTGGACCACTGCTGGAGGGCTCTCCTGAGAGCAGACAGCCAGCTGTCAATGTACTTTTCTGAGTGACTGTTTTACCTTGAGCGGTACTGCTCAAAGGAGTCCAGAATTAGCAGGTATAGCTTTGTGGACCTGCGAAGCTTGACCATCTTGACTTTGACAGCTATGGTAATTATTATCTCAAAATAACAATCACAATGACAGTTGAGGATTATCAGCATTAGTCACAGGCTTAGCCAACATGCAATCTTGGTCAGAGATGGTCTCAGTCAGCTTCACTTTGACATTGGTAATGAATGCAAATCTATATGGTTCAGCCAGATGCAAATCAGCTGGTCAGCAGAAAGCTGTCCTGAAAATGCATCTGTGCAGAGCAACAAGAAAGTCATGGTGCAAATGACAGGTATGGACAGTATTCCATTGAAAGTGACAGAAGCGGGGGG